>ERZ808266.387-NODE-387-length-15703-cov-4.105509_pt1 | contig 15703 bp, 13 predicted proteins | sample MGYA00521278_ERZ808266 | MGnify/ENA primary metagenome ERZ808266 (study PRJEB31516, sample SAMN03275591) | gut metagenome | biome: mammalia-associated habitat; material: feces | host: Papio cynocephalus | place: Kenya | collected 2012-08-02 ... | reverse complement strand
CGTTTTGTATTATCAACTTACCATCCGACTCCATCAAGGAGAGTTGGTAGGAATTATTGGCTTGTTTTAATTCCAAGTCGATATTCTCTGTCACTTTCCTGCCTTGGTAGAGTAACTTATCTACTCCACCTACCTGAGCTACATACACCCCCAATCTCTTCTCATAGATGTTGCCCAACATCTCGAAAAGAGACAAGAAGTTACTCTTGCCCGCTCCGTTAGCACCTATCAAGAGATTGATGGGATGCAGTTGAACCGACAAGTTCTTGAATGACTTATATCCTTGTATTATTATCGAGTCCATGACATTCATTATTTTTCAATACTATCCCTTTTATTTCTTTCTCTTCAGCAGTTCATTCTTATCTATCACCACGAAGACGGTATCCACTACCCTGCCTCTTTCCGAAGCGCCCATTCTCTTCAATGGATTGGCGAAGTCCTTGTCGAGCACGGTCACGTCATCCACGAAGTAATCGGTCTCGCCACGGTTGTTCAGCACATTCACGAAGCCCCATACCTCATGGTAACGAATCTTCAACTTCCATCCCTCCACCTGCGCTTGCTTCATCAGATTGATGAGCGAGTCTTGGTCGGTTCGGTCCTTGTCAAAGCTGAAATAAAAAGGTTCGCCACTGGTGTTCATGCCCGTCTGGGTCATGTTGAGGCTTCCCTCCCAAGTCTCCCACATCACTCCCTTCTTGGTAAACTCTATCAAGTTGCCCACTTTCTCGCCCTGTGAGTAATTCTCCTTGCAACTGCCCAAGGTCAGCATCATCACCGCCAAGAGCAAATATGTCAATTTCTTCATGCGCTTGTCATTTTTTGTTCATCACTATATTATATATGTGCAAAATAAGGCTTTTTTGCCAAATATCTCAGACGGCAATCAAAAGATTTATACATTTTTATCAATTAACAAATAAAAACAAAAGTCTTTCAGCCTTTTGCTTTGTGTTATATGCGGTTTGCGCTATCTTTGCCGCAGATAGGCTGCAAATAACGTGTATGTATTGGCGTGAAACGATATTAAGGTCAACCCTGTTGCTCTTGCTTGCCTTTGCCTTGTTCACCTCTTGTGGGCGCGACGAGCCGAAGCGTTCTGTCTACTATTGGCAGACCACGCTGTGCGTGGGTGCCGCCGAGCGAGCCTTCCTCGCACGCAATGGGGTGGGGAAGGTCTATTGCCGCTATTTCGACGTGGTGCCTGGCGACGACGGCCCGCGCCCCAACGCCACCATGGCCTTTGAGGGTGCTTTCCCCAAGACGGTGGAGGTGGTGCCTGTGGTCTATATCGTAAACGACTGCATGGGCCAGCCACACGATGGGTTGGCTGAGAAGATAGTGAGGCGCGTGAGCCAGATGAATGATACCAACTCCTTGCCTGCGGCAAAGGAGTTGCAGGTTGACTGCGATTGGACCATGACCACGCGTGAGGCTTTCTTCGCCTTCCTTGAGAAGCTCCGCGCGCTGTGCCACGACCGTGGCATGAAACTATCCGTCACCATACGCCTGCACCAGCTCTCGCAGCCCGTGCCGCCTGCCGATCGTGGCGTGCTGATGATGTACAACACGGGCGACGTGACCAAGCTCTCCGTGCGCAAGCCCATCCTCGACATCAAGGACGTGATGCCATACATGCGCTATCTCCGCGGCTATGGCATGGATCTCTCCACGGCTTATCCACTCTTCAACTGGCATGTGCTCTTCCGTGGAGGCAAATACGTGGGCATAATGCACGGCGACGACGACTTGCCCGTGCTTCCGGGCGACAGCATAGCTGTGAGGCAGCCCGACTTGGGCGACATACTCCGGGCGAAGAAGGCGGTGGACGACGCGAGGCATGACGCCAACCAAGAGATTATACTTTACGATTTGAGCCATAAGAACATAAAACGATTCAGCGATGATGACTTTAAGAAAATTTACGAGTAGCCTGGCCTTGATGCTGTTTGCGGCCACTGCCGCCCACGCGTGCGTGTCGGAAGCGCCGCGCCACAACAACTACCTCTTCTCCGTGTTCAACCGCTCGCTAATGAGCGACCGATTCACCGATGCCACCGAGAAGTTTTGGCAACGCTATGTCGGCAACGCCGACATACCAAGCTATAGGTGGGGCGGCAACAATGAGGTGATGAGCAAGGCAAAGAAGCTGAATGACGTGGAGATGCAGACCTACTGCCGCCGACTGAACAGCTATCTCGACAACTGCGTCAACCTCAACTCTTGGGACTATCCCACCAAGCAGCAGATGGCGCGACGCAAGGCAACGCTCAACAACCTCTTGCAGGTCTCCAAGACTTACCAGGGCAAGCGTCTCCGCGCCCAATACGGCCTCATGCGCATGCGTGCCCTCTTCGGCCTGAAGCGATACCAGGAATGCGTGAACTTCTGGAACGCTACCGGAAAGCAGACGCAGCCGAGCGTGTATCGCGACATGGCGCGCAACATATACGCTGGATGCCTATGGCGCACGGGCAAGAAGAGCCAGGCGATAGAGATCTATGCCGAGCAAGAGGACTACCAGAGCCTGAAATACTGCGTGCGGGGCTATCGCAATCTCGCGGGCATACAGAAGGTGTATGCCGATAACCCCAACTCAGCCACGCTCGCTTACCTCGTGCAAGACTTCGTGAACAACGTGCAGGAGACGATGGACGTGTATGGCTCGCGCCACATGCCGTTCGCCACGGGCAATGAGACTAAGGCCGACCTCGACGAGTGGATGAAGGAGATAGACGCCAAGAACATCACCACCGCTGAGGCCAACCGCTTCATCGAGTTTGCCAAGGGCGTTGTGGCAGGCGGCAAGACAGGCGCGCCATGCCTTTGGCAGACGGCCATAGGCTGCATAGAGCACCAACTGGGGCTCTACGGCAAGGCAAGGGCCGACCTCTCCCAGGCCATGTCGCTCGCCGGCACGCAGCGCATGAAGGACAACGCACGCGCCATCTATGCCGCCAACGCCATCTTCGCTGAGAAGCGTCACGACGCCTATTTCGACAAGTGGTTGGCAGGGGAGATGAAATGGCTCGACACGAAGTCGGCTGAGGATCGCAAGAGTACCACGCTCTATGCCACCGACCACTACCGCGACGTGCAGGAGCGAATGGTCTACAATGGGCTCGTGCCCATGCTCCGCAAGGAGGGTCGTGCCAGCGCCGCCCTCGTGTTGCTGGGCCGCATGGAAGACGGTGACCCACGGTGGTATTACCAAAGCACCTATTTCGACGCGCTCAACAGTGTCACGATAGACGACCTCAAGGCTTATGCCAAATACCTTGCCAAGCAGCCGTCCGACTCGCTGGAGAGCTGGGCTTGGCAAGGCGCTTGCCGCGACCCCGACTTCTACAACGACATCATTGGCACGCGCCTCCTCGCCCAGGCGCGCTTTGCCGACGCCGTGCCTTTCCTTGAGAAGGTGAGCGTGGCGTTTCTCAACAAGCAGAACATCGCGCCTTACGCTGCGCAACGCAGCTATGCCCAGGCGCGCTGGATGGGCAAGCAACAGGTGGCGCAACCCGAATACCTGACTGAAGACCGACGGGCGGCCCTGCCAAAGCTGCAAGAGAACAAGAAGCTGAGCTATTGCCGCGACATGTTGAACCTCTCGCGCCAATACTCGCTCATGAAGCCGTCGGAGGAACGCATGCGCAAGGCCTATGAGCTTGCCTCGATGTGGTATCAGGGCAGCTGGGAGGGCGACTGCTGGTGGCTGACCCAGTATGGCGTGAGCGTGGCGCAAGACAGTGCCATGGTGGGCACGGCAGACTTCGTGGCCAAAGCCATAAGCCTGCTCGACGAGAGCGCACGGAGCACGGAGTTCAAGCTGAAGGAGAACAGCCTCTACGCACTCGCCTTCATACGCCATGGCGAGCCATGGTTCTTCGAGGGATGGGACGATGCCACTCAACAATATTACGACATCAGCAACCTCAAGCCCCTGCCACGATCAAGGCAATACAAGGCCTTGGCTGCCCTTGCCTCTTTCTGCTCGGCCAACGCCGGGAAGACAGACCCGTTCGTGTCGAGGTGCGACGTGCTTAGGCGTTTCCGTGAGGCTTGCCAACGATAGCGGACACGACTTTGAGACCACGTACCACCAAAAAAACGAAAAACACTTTACAAAAGGTCTTGTGAGAATGGCCTCTTTTCAATCAAACTGTCCATTGGTTGAAAAGAGGCCATTTTTAGTAGTGCTAATAAATGGTTGAATATCAACAAGTTGGCGTTCCTATGGCTCTTGGGCGGTTTTTAGGCTTTGCCTTTACGCTTATATCGCATTGTCATTACGCTTAAATCGTGTCGCCATTATGCTTTAATCGCGTCGCCATATAGCTTAAACGGCAGTGGCTTTACGGCGTGACGGCAAAAGTCCGCAGCTGAAACCCTACGTTTTTTGTTGCTCAAGGGTTGTTGTCCATGGCTTTTCCGCTCTGGTTGAGCCAGTGTACAAGTGTTGAATTTCGGCAATAATATTTTACAATTAAACGTTGAAGAGTGTAGCATATCATAATATATCATCACACTAAAATCAAATTCTTCGAAAAATATTATATCGCAATAATTGCGAGTGTAACTAAATTTAGTTACTTTTGCAATCAAAAGAACTCCATGAACAAGCATGATAAACTTCTAAAGCGATTCTACAACTTGCCACGTGACTTCACATTCGATGAAATGGAGCACCTGTTTAAGCTTTTCGGATTTCATTTGGAGAATAAAGGCTCAACATCTGGCTCACGGGTAATATTCGTAAACGACAGCAACGCTGACCGCTACATCATGCACAAGCCGCACCCTGCAAACATCATTAAAGGTTATTCCATGCGGCAAGTATATACATATTTAAAGTCAAACGGATATATAAAAAAAGAGGATAATTGATATGGGAACAATGAATTATAAAGGCTATGCCGGAAGTGTTGACTATAGCGAGGAAGACAACTGCCTTTATGGTAAGGTGCTTGGCATGAGCAAGGACAATATCACATACGAAGGAAAAGACGTAGATGAGCTGCGGAAAGACTTTGAGGGTGCTGTTGACGACTACCTTGCCAGTTGTAAGGCAAGCGGTGTCAAGCCACACAAAGCATACAGCGGCAATCTTAACGTCCGGCTTTCACCCGAAATCCACAGCCGCATTGCAATGCTGGCACAACAAGCAGGTACGACTATCAATGGTTATATTCGTCAAACTCTTGCAAAGGCGGTTGGTATTACATTGTAATTCCTTTACCCGAAGACCTTTAAGAACATCCTGATTCTATGCTGATTCGTGTGGGTGAAATATGCTTTCTTGCTGATTGTTCACGGATTGGAATGATTTGAAAGATCGCTATGCCTTGAACATGAAAAACGACAATGGAGACAATTAGAGACGATTTCAAGAGCATTTCATGGCCATGCGATATCGCGTCGAGATGAAATATATTGTCTCTGATTGTCTCCATTGTCGTTAAAACAAATTGCCATACGGTTTGCGGACGGGTACAAGACCCACCCATGCAAAGCCATTGAAAGACGGTATGGATAATCGGCAAAGCCGACATCCTTAAAATCTTTTTAATCCGTGTGACACGAAATGCGTGAAAGAAAGACACCCACACGAATCAACATAGTCCCTAAATCTTATCCCGAATTGGTGTATAAAATAACCCTTATCGAAGGGAAAAATAGCTTGCAACGCTCTTGTTTTACCTTAAATCCTCAAAAAAGTGATGCTGTCTTTGTTGGTTAGCAATCTTTTCCCTATCTTTGTAACTGTCATTCAGCATTGATTGCCGGCAAATCGTTGTTGGCGCTAATCATCTGTTTGGCATATCATAATAAGAAAGACGTTTATCAGCGTTTTCCTTCTGAGCTATTGAAACGTAGGAAACTTCAACGGGCAATCAGATGGAGATGGCGGTGGACGCCTTCGCTTTTGTGTATATACACAGGCACGAGTGTACCCTTTCGCTAAGGAAGGGTATGCTCTGTGCTTTCTATATATACGATTTGGCGTAGGTGTATCTATTAGCTGCTTATCCTTGTTGCCCAGGTTTTTCCTACGACCTCAATAGGCAAGGACTGAGTAAGCGATAGATTCCCTGCGCCTTTTTTATATAAGAATCATAAAGGCTATTTAGCATTCCATCTTGGGGGAGTCGATGGGACATGGTTGACAAAGATCCAATGGATTCGCGAATTCACAATATTGACAAGGTAAAACATAGCGGTCAAGTCTTTACTCCAGATTATCTGGTGGGCAACATTCTTGACTGTTCGGAGTATGCGGGGCAGCGCATATTGCGAAAGCATGTCATTGACAATAGTTGCGGAGACGGTGCTTTCATGTGTGCGTTTGTTGAGAGATACTGCCGTGCTTTTCTGTCTGAATGTACAGACAAGACAATTCTTAAACAAGAATTGGAACAATATATTCATGGAATAGAAATTGATGGTAAGGCGTATCAATGTTGCCTTCAGAATCTGAACTCATTGGCACAAACTTTTGGCTTGGATGACGTGAAATGGGACATCCTTAATGATGACACATTACAAGTAGACGCATTTGACGGTAAGATGGATTATGTCATAGGCAATCCTCCATACGTACGTGTGCATAATTTGGAAGGCTCTTACAACAAAGTGAAAACATATCATTTTGCGAATGGAGGAATGACAGACTTGTATTTGGTGTTCTTTGAAATTGGCTTGAAGATGTTGCGTAATGGTGGCTGCCTTTGTTACATTACTCCAAGTTCGTGGATAAACAGCCTTGCAGGTGCTAATATGCGAGAGTATATAAATAGTACGCACTGTATAAGTGAGCTTATAGACATTGGGCATTTCCAACCATTTGAGGCAATGACTTACACCATGATTACAAAAATGGTGAAAGGTAAAAAAAATGACTCCATAGCCTACTACACGTATGATGGAGAGAAGCATGACAAAGTATTTGTCGAGAACTTGAGTTACAGCGAGATTTTTGTAAATGGCAACATCATTCTTGGTCGTGCAGAGGCTATAAGAGACTACACGGAAATGATTAGGAACAACTGTTACTCTTTTGTGCAGGTAAAGAATGGTTTTGCCACCCTTGCAGACAAAGTGTTCATCAGTGATGATTTCCCTTTTGATGACTATGTGATAAATGTAATAAAAGGCTCTACTGGTAAATGGCGGAAAGGATTTTTCCCATACGACAGTAAAGGTAAACCTCTTCCAAAAGATGTGATATTCTCTAAGCCGAAAGTCGCTGAATACCTAAATGCCCATAAGAAAGATCTCTTAAAGGGTAAGACGGAAGCCGAGAAGAAAGATTGGTATCTTTATGGAAGGACACAGGCCCTGAAAGACGTATTCGTGAACAAATACTCCATAAATACGGTTATAAAGGATGTTGATTCAATAAAAATAAACGAGGTAAAAAAGGGATGTGGAGTATATAGTGGCTTGTACATTTTGGGAAATGTGGATTATGACACAATCTGCTCAATCATCAAGTCGCAGAAGTTTATTGATTATGTCAGCATATTGAAAAAATACAAGAGTGGTGGTTATTATACATTCAGCAGTAGGGACTTGGAAGTATACATCAACTATCAGTTGGGAACGAAGCAAAATTAGAAAAGAAGCAAGGACATGAAGGAGAAAGAGTTTTTGAGGGTAATATCCAATTCTTTTGAGGAGTTCGTGAAATCGGGAACTTCGCGGAGCACACGGAAGTTGAAACCTCTTCACGGTGCCATAGCAGAGGACATAGCCACAAAGCTCGGAGATGAATACACTGTCATATCACAAGGGTACGGCGATGATCGTGAGGCGGATATACAAGGCCGCTATATCGACAAGATGGTGGATATCACCATAATGAAAGGCGCAAAAGCCATTGCTGGTATTGGGGTAAAGTTCGTAATGCAAAATTATTCGCAAAATTCCAACAACTACTTTGAGAACATGCTCGGAGAAACCGCAAATATCCGTGCGGCAAGGTGTCCTTATTTCCAGGTGTTTATCATCTTGGATAAGTTGCCTTACTATGATAGTAAAAAGAACATCAAGCGATGGGAAACTTTTTCAGATCATAATGTGGTGAAATATGAGACCCTTTCGCATGATGATGCGAATGTGTTTTTCCATACGCCAAATAAAACATTATTGTATGTCGTTCACATTCCAGACAATGAAGGATTGAAAACAAAGGATGAATATCTGCATTATTATAGGAGCGGCAAGGTTAACGTTTCGTTGTCCAAAAATGCCGACTACGCCTTTGGCGGCTCTGTAATACTGAACGATTACGAAACGTTTATGAAAAAGGTCTTTTACACTGTCAAGGCTTTGTGAATTAATGACTTTAACAATCAAAAAAGACCTCTTTTTGCGAATATATCAATTATTTTCGCTAATTTTGCCAAAGGAGCATTGGCTCTATTAAAAACACAATTATAACTCTATATGGAAGACACTATTCCTTTTGCCTATCAAACACAAGAAGGAAAAAAGGCCGGGCTTACTAATCAGCAAGTTGAACAGCTTATGGCCGTGTACGGCGAGCGTGTGCCCATATCATGCCTTGGCTCTTTTCGCGAGATGCTTCAGTCCACGACCATGAGCTACGGCGAGGTGCAGGTCGTGCTCATGCAGATGAAAGACCCCATGATATCGCTCGTGCTCAGCATCTTGGTCGGTTACCTTGGCGTGGATCGTTTCTATGTCGGCGACATAGGTCTCGGGGTCATCAAGTTGATAACCTGCGGCGGCTTTTACATCTGGTGGCTGGTAGACATGTTCATGATCATGGGCAAGACACGAATGAAGAATTATGAGCAGCTCACGCAGGTATTGATGTAGTCACGTATTAAAATAATATCATCATGGACGAAATGAACAACATGCCAATAAAGCCAAACAACTATATGGCGTTGGCCATCTTCACGACCATCTGCTGTTGCCTTCCACTTGGTATCATTGCCATAGTCAAGGCCTCCAAGGTGAACGAGTATTTTGCCTTGCGCCAGTATGAACTCGCTCAAAAGGCTGCCGATGACGCCAAGAAGTGGAGCGTGATAGGCGTATGCGTCGGCTTGGTATGCCAGATAATCTACTTGCTGGTCTACGGGGCGTCTGCCTTGTCGCAAGGCTGATGACGAGGCAGCGGCTATTGGCGGTTTCGGTATTACTGATAGGGTTGGCAGTGCTTTATTGTTTTAATCCTGCCGATTATTTGTGGATGCCGAAGTGTCCTTTCAAGATGATTACAGGACTTCAATGCCCTGGGTGTGGAGGACAAAGGGCTATCCATGCCCTCCTTCACGGCCACTTGGCAGAAGCCCTGCGTTGCAACTATTTCTTGGTCTACGCTGGCCCCTACGCATTCCTTTTCGTGGTCCAGCGATGGATGCTGAGTGGCAAGGCCAAGGCATGGCTTGGAAATGTAATCGAGAACAAGTATTTAGTCTGGTTCTACATTGTCACGTTCCTTGTTTGGATGGTCGTGCGCAATATCTTTGGCATATAGACATTATTACAAATTTGCTATTTCATCGAGGCCAAGACCAGTAGCCTTGACTATACTGGAATGACGTTTGGACTTGGCAATAGAAAAAAGTAATCATCGTATCTTCTCTATCGTGAGCGTCTGGTCACAATAGTCTTTTACGGCAAGGCGGTGGGTTATGAAGATTACCGTGCGCCGCTTGCCGGAGAGAATGTTCGACAGCAGTTGGCGTTCGGTGTCGGGGTCAAGTGCCGATGTCGCCTCGTCGAGCAGCAGCACTGGACAATCGCGAAGCAAGGCGCGAGCTATGGCTATGCGCTGGGCCTGCCCCTCAGATAGGCCACTGCCCTGCTCGCCACAGATGGTGTCGAGACCATCGGGAGTATCGAACAAAAAGTCCGCACAACTCATGCGCAAAGCCTCCCTCATTTCCTCGTCGGTGGCCGATAGACGGCCCAGCCGCAGGTTGTCGCGCACGGTGCCGCTGAGCAACGTGTTGCCTTGCGGCACATAGGCGAGGTTGCAGCGAGTGAGAGGAGACAGCCTAACCCCTCCATTGCCAATGGGGTAGGACGCAGCCTCGCCCTGGTATATTTCCGCCTTTCCGCCTTTGGGTGCCATGAGCCCGAGGATGACGCGTATGAGCGTGGTTTTTCCTGCGCCTGTCTCGCCGAGGACGGCCGTGCACGTGCCAGGCTTGAAATCGAAACTTATGTCGCGGAGCACCTCCACGCCATCATCATAGGCGCATGATACGTGCTCAAGCCTGATGCCAGTCGGAGCCTTGAAAGCTATGGGCTCGCCCTGCTCGTCGAGAGGGCTCTCCTCAAGCTCCATGAGCCGCTCAGCCGCCGTGAACACTGAGACGAACGCCGGCACGAGGCGAGTAAGGCTTCTGGCCGGACTCTGGATGCGGTTGACGAGTTGTAGAAAAGCCGTCATGCCGCCAAAGCTCAGCGAGTTTGCCGACATGCGCACGGCAGCCCACAGGAAAGCCACGAGGTAACCCAAGGCGAAGCCCAGGTTCAGGATGGTGTTGCTGAAGACAGAGAATGCCGTGCGCTTCACCACCTTATGCCTCAACGCGCCTTGCGTGCGCTCCAGGCGGTTCACCATCACGGCCTCGCTCTCCAAGGTCTTGATGAGCATGCGGTGCTGTATGGTCTCCTGAAGCGCGCTCTGCACGCGAGAGTCTTCCGCGCGCACGTCCTTGGTCAGCTTGCGCATGCGGTTGACATAGACCTTGCTGAGCCCCACGAACACGGGGATGATGGCCACGGTGATGAGCGCCAGCACCGCGTCCATGGTGAAGAGATAGCAAAACGCTCCGACAAACAAGGCAATCACCAACAACGTGCTCGGAATGGTCTGGGTGAGGAAACTCACGACGTTGGCCACGTCAAATTCCAGGCGGTTGAGCACGTCGCCCGAATGGTAATGCTCCCTGCCGTGCCACTGCGAGCGAAGAATGCGGTCGAGCATGCGCTGCTGCATGCGGTTCTGCGCGCGTATGCCGAGAATGTTTTGCACCCACGTGCTGCTGATGCTCAGCAGAAAGTCGCAAAGAATCAATATGCCCATTACGGCCACGGCCCAATAGAGATTTCCACGCTGTGCGCCACTCGCCACGTCGATGGCATGGCGCACGGCGGTGACTTGTGCAAGCGACACCACGACAGACAGCAAGCCAATCGCGGCATTGAGGCACGCCTGCAAGCGGTTGCCACGCCAGGCATGCCAAAGCCAGTGAAGAATGTCCAAGGCATTGTACTTGGAATCGCGCGGCTTGAAAGCCTTATTGAAGAGTCCAGACATGATAGCTCCCAACTAAACAATATTATCCCCGTTGGTCGGCTCCCCACATGAGCTTTTCCCTCAACAAGGCGAAATAGCGCTTCGAGCGCAACTTGACGACGTTGACTACATAAGGAGCCTTTTTTATTATCAGCTCAGTGCCCTCGTAGAGCTTCTCCGACCTTCCGTCCACGGCCATGAGGAAATTGTGGTTTCTACTCTCCACGGCAAGACGGATCACGGTGGTGTCGTTGAGCACGATAGGGCGTATGTTAAGACTATGCGGAGCCACGGGGGTGAGGCAGATGCTGCCACTGTTGGGCACTATGATTGGGCCGCCATTGCTAAGGCTGTAGGCCGTGGAACCAGTGGGCGTGGAGACTATAAGGCCGTCGGCCTGATAGGTAACGAGGAAATCGTCGTTGACATAAGCGCGGATGGTTATCATCGAGGCACTGTCGCGCTTGAGAATGGCAATGTCGTTGAGGGCATAAGGACTGCCCTCGATGGGGAGTGAGCCAGTGGTGTCGCAAGGGTTGACATTCACCTGGATGACCGTGTGCTTCTCTATCTTGCACGTGCCGCCATACATCTCGGCAAGCGCCTCCTTGAATTCCGTGGGCAACACCTCGGCAAGGAATCCCAGGCGGCCCGTGTTGACACCGATGACAGGCGTGCCTTTGGCCAGCACCCTGTTGGCGGCCTTGAGAAACGTGCCGTCGCCCCCAATGGAGATGGCATAGTCTACATCAAAGTTGTAGCCATCGAACACCCCGGCGGCCTTGACATCGACATTCAGCTCACGCGAGAGATACTCGTAGAACGGACGATCCACGTATATCTCAGAGTCGCACTCGTATAAGGAAGACAACACCTGCTCTATTCCCACGCTCTTGCCAGCCTGGTACTCATTGCCGAAAATGGCGAAACTCAATTTCTTGTCTTGCATCATTCCAATTATCAGAGCAACAAAGATACGGATTTTATCCTCCTTATCCAGAGAAAAAGATGAAAATAATGGCCATGGGTCGGTGAATGTTTGTTAAAAGCCACTTGCGACAGCCTTTCCTCGGTTTTTTCTCGTATCTTTGTAAGATACAAGTAATATAAGGCAGACTATAACAACAAAAAGAATTATGGCAAAGGTATATGAGTTTTTGGCCAACGGTTTCGAGGAGATAGAGGCGTTGGCTCCTGTGGATATCCTGCGTCGCGGCGGGGTGGAAGTGAAGACGGTGAGCGTCACTGGTAATGAGTTCGTGCAGTCGTCGCATGGCGTGACCATCAAGGCCGACATGGTGTTTGAGGATGGAGATTTCGCCGACGCCGACCTGCTGATGCTTCCTGGGGGTATGCCAGGAGCAACCAACCTAAACGCTCACGAAGGGGTGCGCAAGGCTATGAGAGCCCAATACGACGCCGGCAAGCGCGTGGCCGCCATTTGCGCCGCGCCAATGGTGCTCGCCTCGATAGGCGTGCTCGATGGCAAGCGCGCCACATGCTCGCCGGGATTCGAGAAGTACCTGCCCAACGCCACATATACCGCCAACCTCTTCGAGGAAGACGGCCTCGTGACCACTGGGGAAGGCCCGGCCGCCACACTGCCCTACGCATACCACATATTGGGCTACTTCATACCAAAGGGCGCGGTGGAAGACCTCAAGAAGAAAATGCAGTACGCTCACCTCATGGCTTAAAGCCAGGAACAAACAAGCCAAGGACTAAGAGCATGGACTACATAATAATTGTCGCCGGCGGAAAGGGCACGAGGATGGGCACAGACGTTCCCAAGCAGTTTCTCTGCATTGGCGACAAGCCTGTACTGATGCGCACGATAGAACGCTTTTACGACTACGACCACGCCCTCGGTATCATCGTGGTGCTGCCCAAGAATCAACAAGCCGTATGGAGATCGTTGTGCGAGAAGCATGAGTTTTCCATCCCACATAGTGTGGCCGATGGTGGGGCCACACGTTTTGAGAGCTCAAGGAATGGGCTCGCGCTCATTCCCGACGGCGAGGACGGCGTGGTGGGCTTCCACGACGGAGTGAGGCCGTTCGTGTCAAACGAGGTGATAGCCAGCTGCTATGAGATGGCGCGGGAGGAGTACACCGCCGTGCCAGTGGTGCCCGTCACCGACACCTTGCGGCACGTTGACTCGCGCACCACGAGGACATTCACGGTGGATCGCTCGCTCTACAGGGCGGTGCAGACACCTCAGGTCTTCGACATCGCTCTCGCCAAGCAAGCCTTCAACCAGCCAGACCGAAAGACGTTCACCGACGACGCCTCGGTGGTGGAGAGCCTCGGGGTAAGCATAAACACGGTGGACGGAAACAAGGAAAACATAAAAATCACCACGCCATTCGACCTTAAAGTGGCGGAGGTATTGGCTAATTCAGATTATTGAACAGCATATTCGATCAAGACATCATGTATCTCCCCGGCGTTGGGCCAAAACGCAAGGAGATATTGGTAAGTCAGCTCAACATCAAGACTTGGGGTGACTTGATTGAGTATTACCCATATAAATATGTAGACAGGTCAAAGGTCTATCCCATCCGCGAGCTCAGCGGCGATATGCCATTGGTGCAAATCAAAGGGGCCATACAAGGCTTTGAGGAGTTTGGGGAAGGACGAAAGAAACGCATCGTGGCTCACTTCTCTGATGGGAGAGACGTGGTTGACCTCGTGTGGTTTGGCGGAAAGAACTGGGTCTACGACAACTATAAGCCAGGGGTAGAGTATGTAGTCTTCGGCAAGCCTCAACCCTACAACGGGCGATACCAGTTTGCCCACCCCGACATGGAGAAGGCCTCCAACCTCCAGCTCTCGACAATGGGAATGCAACCCTACTATGTCACCACCCAAACCATGAAAGACCGTGGCGTCACGTCGAGGGCCATGGAGAAGATGACCAAGGCGCTGGTGGCGCGCATCCCACAGGGTTCCATTCCCGAGACGCTGCTCGAAGACCAAATCAGGAGGCTTCATCTCATCTCAAGAGATGAAGCCTTGAGGAAGATACACTACCCACAGTCGTTGCGCGACGTGCAGCAAGCCCAAGAACGACTGAAATTCGAGGAGCTGTTTTATGTGCAACTCAACATCTTGCGCTATGCCGCGGAGCAACGACATAAATACCGTGGTTTCGCGTTCACTCGCGTAGGAGTGCCACTCAATATCTTTTACAAGAACAACCTACCGTTTGAGTTGACCAACGCCCAGAAACGAGTAGTACATGAGATTCACGACGACATGCGGTCGGGCATTCAGATGAACCGACTGTTGCAAGGCGACGTGGGCTCTGGAAAGACCCTTGTCGCGCTCATGGCAATGCTCATAGCCATAGGCAACGGATTCCAGGCTTGCATAATGGCGCCGACCGAAATCTTGGCGGAGCAACACTTGCATACCATCACAGAATTTCTGCAAGGCATGGACATCAATGTGGAACTTCTCACGGGAATAGTGAAAGGCAAGAGGCGGACGGAAGTGCTCAATGCCCTCGCCGACGGCACAATCAACATAATAGTGGGGACACACGCGCTCATAGAAGACAACGTGGTGTTCAAACGACTCGGACTTGCCGTGATAGACGAGCAGCACAGGCTCGGGGTGGCGCAACGGGCAAGGCTGTGGAAGAAAAGTGAGCGGCCACCGCATATCTTGGTGATGACCGCGACGCCCATCCCGCGCACCCTTGCCATGACCCTGTATGGTGACCTCGACGTGAGCGTCATCGACGAGTTGCCACCAGGCCGGAAGCCTATCGTTACCATACACAAATACAACAACCAAATGACCTCCCTCTATGCTGGCATCGCCAAGCAGATAAACGAGGGAAGACAGGTCTATATAGTTTTCCCGGTCATAGAGGAAGGCAAAAACAAGGACTTGAAGAACCTTGAGGACGGTTATGAGGCGCTAAAGCAAATTTTCCCGCAATACTCCATGAGCAAGGTGCATGGGCAGATGAAACCCAAGGACAAGGAGGCGGAGATGCAGAAGTTCGTGCAAGGAAAGACGCAAATTCTCGTGGCCACCACCGTGATAGAGGTTGGTGTCAACGTGCCCAACGCCTCGGTCATGGTGATAATGGATGCCCAGAGGTTCGGGCTCTCACAGCTGCATCAGCTTCGCGGGCGCGTGGGGCGCGGAGCCAAACAAAGTTTCTGCATACTCGTGACCAGCTACGAACTGTCGCAAGACACTCGCAAGCGCATAGACATCATGTGCCAGACCAACGATGGTTTCCGCATAGCCGAAGCCGACTTGAAGCTCCGCGGCCCTGGCGACTTGGAGGGAACGGCGCAAAGCGGAATGGCGTTCGACCTGAAGATAGCCAATATCGCCCGTGATGGGCAAATCGTGCAACTCGCGAGAAACGAAGCCAAAAAGATCTTGGACGATGATCCA
>ERZ808266.384-NODE-384-length-15772-cov-5.417828_pt1 | contig 15772 bp, 16 predicted proteins | sample MGYA00521278_ERZ808266 | MGnify/ENA primary metagenome ERZ808266 (study PRJEB31516, sample SAMN03275591) | gut metagenome | biome: mammalia-associated habitat; material: feces | host: Papio cynocephalus | place: Kenya | collected 2012-08-02 ... | reverse complement strand
AACGGCTTCCGGCCGTAGTCGGAGCAAAATTTCTGGAATATGCCTCAGATATGCCTACAGATAGGGTCATCGTATAGTACAACTCGTTGGGAAAGTCTTAATTAAATATATATTCGTCCGATGCGACAGCATCCGTTTCTATGTCTTCGACGAAAAGGCTTGACAGGCCTTTTGTTAACGTTTTGTAGCCAATTGACGCATAGCCTTTCAGTCGTTTCCGATACATACTGTCGCAAACAGGCTCGTGAATATCAATGTAATCGTAGATACGCACATCTTTCTTGCCGACATATTCACGATGCAAACGGCCGGCATATTGTGCGACAAGTCCCTTCCAGGAAATCGGTAATGCGAGGAAAAGCGTGTCAAGTCTCGGATAATCAAAACCTTCTCCGACATATTTACCAGTCGCAATAATAACCAATGGCTCTTCAGGTGGAATATTCTGGAGCTGTTGCAACGATTCTTTCTTCTCCGTGTCCGACCCCGAGCCGGTCAGAATTATCGTATGACAGACTTTCGAAGACAGTTTTTCCGCCAATATAGCCACATGCGACTTTCTATTTGTCAATACAATAGGAGTCCGGCCATTGCTGACAGCCTTTACAATATCATCAACAATGAGGTTATTGCGAATTTCATCTTCCGAAAGGCTTTCATATAATGAAGATATATTACGCTTTTCGCGAGTGAGTGGACGATACGATGTAAATCTCGTAATCATATAGCGCTCAAAAGATTGTGCTGACATCTGGCTTTTGTCATCGGCCGAATAACGGATTGGACCGCACTGCATGAATATGATTGGTTGGTGACCATCTTTGCGAATGGGTGTGGCTGTAAGGCCATATACGCATTGAGCGTTCACGCTCTTAAGCACATTTTCAAATGTGACCGACGAAACGTGATGACATTCATCAACTATCACCATTCCATAATCTTGCACGAATTGTTTGACATTACCTTCGTCAAGGCAGGATTGAATAAGGGCTATGTCAATAATGCCATGCAATGTGTTACCTGTAGAATCCAAACAACCTATAGGTGAAAACGCTCTTTTTCGTCCGCGCCTTTTCGGTTGTTCAAGCGCTTTGCAGTCAATAGCAAGAAATTCACTCAACCGTTGATGCCACTGGGCGAGCAGAGCTCTTGAGTGGACAAGAATTAGTGTGTTCACTTGCTTCCGGGCAATCATTGCAGCTGCCGTGACCGTCTTTCCGAAAGCAGTTGTAGCGTGAAGCACGCCATTGTTGTGAGCAAGCATTGCCTCAATGGCTTCCAACTGTTCTTTACGCTCTTCGCCTCTAAATGAAACGGATATATGATTTCCGTGGTTTGTCTCATCGGTGACATCAAACATCACATTATTCTCTGTAAGAAAATCTTCAATGGCATCCCAACAGCCGCGGGGCATCGCCAAATAATCGTCTGTAATGTCAAAGCACGAAATAATTCGAGGCACTGAATATGTGGAAAAACGCATGGCCAGCCTGCTGTAAAACTCCGGATTTCTGAACGACGCCTTTCGCTTCAAGTGATTCATCGCTTTTGCCGAAACAGCCTTCAACGGAATATAAATCTTATCGGCCTTTGTTATTGTCAATTTCCCGTAAAAGTCATCTTTGCCGATATTCTGCGGAGTTGGAACCACCCAAGGTTTGCTTTCGCTTGATGTAGTCAGTACTCCCAGTTCTTCTTGAATATGCAGCGCCAGCAAACCGTCCACTTCCATCTCTTGCACTTTCCTCACGCCATGCAAGAATGACCATTGATCCTTGTACGCCAGAAAATTCTCATCCACAAAGACGCTGTTCAAGTTGCGTCTGGCCTTTCCCTGTAAAGGCAATGCGACAAGGTTCCCCAAACCACCATCCGGAAGATGGTCTTGATTGGGGAAGAAACGATCGTATGATTGGAGCGACATCCGCCCATCACTGTTCATAGCTTCAGTCAATATTGCATTGCCCAATCTCCTTGCCTTGTAAGCAGGAATGGGAGAATCAAAGAATATCCACACATGAGCGCCATTTCCGGAACGTGAACGCTCTATGGCATACGGAACATTTCACTCCTTGCGCACGCCTACAAATGCAAGCACATCGTCTTTATATCCATATGTGCAACTCTTATCATCAAAATCAGTGCAGAGGAACACGCATTTATTGTCTGTCATAATGGGATAGAGCCCTATCACATCACAGCAACTCTCATCTTTACCTTCCAAATGACGATAAACATCATTATAAGAGAGTGGTGCAACACATCTATTGGGACAATCCGCGCACTTATATTTCTTCTTGTCACATATATTCTGTCGCCATTCATTTTTACAAACCGGTTGATAGCCACTCTTTCCCGTTGCCTTGCTGAACCATCTGCGGGCGAACACATCTTCCCGTCCCTTGAAATAGGATTGAAAGAGTTTCACCCTATCATCAAGTGATAAGTTTATTTCAGGAATAGACAAACGGGAATATCGGTTGTCTATTTCTGGATCAACTATATTCCTCTCATAAGAAATACCGTGAGAGCGGAGCAATGTTTTTAATGACTCATTCTCTTTTTGAAGTTCTTTATACCGAATAGGCAGCTGATTATAATCTTTGGGAATCTCATTCATTTGAACATTCTCACCATTATCTGTTTCTGAACCTCGTCTGAAGTACCTCCATTCTTGCCAACAAGTCATCAAATGGAACTGATTCCCCATAAATCATTGTCCCGCGCATTGCCTCATAGTCTGCTCGCCAGATGCCGAGGATGCTTTCCGAAGGAAGGAGGATTATGCGGTCTCGGATGTCTGGAGAGTAATCTACATCCTTCATATGCGTGAACACATCTCTATGATGATGGATCGTATTCCACAGTTCATCATTTGTTATGGCTGCTTTCGCAAAGTCGCAGTCCATCATTCTTTCCAGATCATACAGGTGGCGAGACTTTCTGTCAGCTCTTGCACCGGCATCGGTAGAGAATAATTCGTGTATCAAATATGCCTTCTCCAGAAATGTTTTCTCTGGGACTGCTGTCGGAATATCCACGTCACAAACTGATGTGTCTATTGTTGTCGCCGAACTTACAAGACTGCTTACCTTTCGGCATTCATATGGCTCGAACAGAGATCGTGAGCCTATTTCAAGCATCACGACCGGTTTCACATATCCGGCAGCGATTGGCAACACAGGAGTGTATTTCACGAAGATTCTTCTTGGCTCAGGATATGTCCTATCCCCTTCTCCGTCTTCTTCAGGTTCCACCTCGCACCATTGAAGAAGGCCTGAGGTCTCAAGAACTCTTGTCAAGTCCGCTGAGATCCGTTCCTTTACGAACAATGAAGATTTCTTGCGGAGCGTCTTTATCTGTCTGACCGTCAAATCTCCTTCAAGGTCGAACTGGCTGCGGTCTATGGCCAAGTCTATGTCTTCAGAAAAGCGTTCAATCCTGTTCCATACTTTGCTCAGCGAAGTGCCTCCTTTGAAGACAAACTTATTTGCATAAGGCAGAGAGAATACACTTTGAAGAATAGCAGTCATCCACAAATCCTTTTCTACGGATTCCACCGGCAGACCTATTTTTATCGATGTCTGCTGCAACACAATGCGTTTCTGATCATCGCTCAGTTGCCAATAGTTATTCATACGCTTCTCTGATTATTGATGCTATCCAGTCGGGCATCAGTTTTACATCTTGCATCACATTGTCTTTTGACTCATTGGACAGTAATGACTTTATTCGAGTCTTGTCTTTTTCGGTAATGTTGTCTTGTCCGATTTCCTTCAATGCGGAATTTATCAGCTGCGCCAGTTGGTTTTGGAAAGCGAGGTTCTTGGGAGCAACGTGTTTGAACTGTATTCCCTTATTGCCGTTTATGGCCACTTTTCTGGAAGAGCCGTCGGTCAGGTATACAACATTCATCGGGACCTGCGTGGACAAGCCAAGGCGATTCATCGCATAGATGCCTGCCGGAACAATTCGCGCCTTGTCCCTTTTTGCTATCGCCTGGGCAATTTCCTCGTAAGTTGGGTATAGTGTTCCAAACCCAAGTTCCTTGTCAATCTTTGGATAGCAATAGATGCCCCTTGCTACCCGGACGATGGTCCCGCCGGCCGCCATTCTTTCCAACGCTTTGAGGACTGCTGACTTCTCCCCCACCTTTGAATAATCGGACGAGAAAAACACTGTTCCTCTTCCGCGCTTCTTTATTGAGTTAAGAATTGTATTTTCAATGCTTTGAGTCATTATCTCGGTAATATTTTGTCGCAAAAATACAACTTTTTTACGACAAGGCAAGGAATTTTGGAATTGTTTTATTTCGTTGGTGACTTACGAGTATTTATGGGTATTTTGTGGTATTTAGTACCATATTTGTACTAGAAAATGGCGATATATCTATAAATTAAACAGATGCAAATCCTGCGTCGGAACATACAAACGGGGATATAGGCCGTTCCTTATCTGTTCAGTCACATTCTCCTCATAAGAGATACCATTAGAGCGGAGCAATTTAACGATTCATTCTCTTTTTGGAATTTATTATACAGAATAAGCAGTTGATTATAATCTTTTTGAATATCATTCATTTAAGCACAAAGTGCGGACAAATAAAATACATTACCGCCATTTGGCGGTAAAAATTTGCGACATAGAATATATAGAAGCACGATGTCTGTGGTGAAAGGCAAAGACGGGCGTTGATTGTCGTTCTAGAATATTCGCAAAGAAGAGAACGAGAAAATGAATATGATCAACGGCGAAAATCGCTATTTAGTCAATGACCTTATCGATTTTGACAATCCTATCATCTTTTGGATCAGGAAATAGGTCATAACACCTGAAGTAATAGCAATTATAAAATGAGCCCATGCGGCCAAATCATTCGAAAAATCATAATATAACGTAAATGTAAGATTAACAACCGCGATGACACATGTAATGGCGCAAATCGCCGTCCATAGCAATATTCTGACGTATTGTTTGCCGTAATCAGCCTTTTTCAACTCGTCCGGGAAATTGTCAAGCTGGAAAATCTCCACATATTCCTTATAGTCAGGAATTGATGTTTGTTTTTGACAAAGTTTGTAACACTTTTTCCGTGCTTTGTAAGCCGCCAACAGATCATACCGGCACGCTCCCAGGCGCATTGTGTTGAACAAGGCTTCATTAAGCTCATCTTTAATTCTTATCGTTGATGCATCTTCGGTTTGCAGCGAAGAATTTATCTTTATATTTTTGTTGTCCATGGTTGCTTTTGTCATTAAGAATACATTGATACAGCATTATTCTAAATTAAATAGTTTTTTTTAATCTCATGATCTTTGTTCTGTAGTTGCCTCTGATATCTCATAAAGTATCTGAGCAAATAACTATAGAGGAATCTCGTGCTTGTAATTGTTGTTCTATATAATCATTGGCTGCGCTAATAATTGAATCTTTGGTGAAATCCACCGCAATGATAAGAGAATCTCTTCTAATATATTCCTCGCCATTGATTTCAAGAACCGCCGGAGTTCCTGCCATAGGCAAGAAAGCCTTGATGCCATCTGGCGCTATAACAATATTAGGCTCTAATTCTGACTCATCCTCTGTAGGAGGAACACGATGATTATTTAGTGACAAAGCAACAATGATAGCGACACAAGTCATCGCAAGGGAGAGAATCGATGATATCTTCCAGATCTTACTTTTACTGCTACAAAGGTCTTTCTCATGTTCAACCTCGGTTTTTTCCTTGAGGAGTTGGTCGTTCTGCGCTTGCAGAGCCTTGATTTCCTTTGCCGCGGCCTGATTCTTTGCCTTAAGTTCAGAAACGGATTTCTTACAGGCATCAATTTGAGTTGTTGCTTTGTCTTTCATGGCCTGAAGCACATTTTTGTCTTCAGTCACTTTTTGATCCATCTCATCTTTAATTGACCTAACAAGGACTTCCGCTTGCTTTTTGACCGCATCAATTTCACTTTTACACTTACTGTTGTTGTCTTCGATTGACTTTTTGCATTGTGATTTCAGCTCCAGGGTCTTTGTATTAAACGCGGATTCCAACTGTTGAATCTCTTCGCGATGAGACTTCTGTAAAGCGGCAACCTGCGCGGAAAGTTCTTTTCCCTTCTGGTCATATTGCGACTTAAGATCCAATGCCCTTGAGTTAAACTTAGATTCCAGCTGCTTAATCTCTTCGCGATGAGACTTCTGCAAAGCAGCGATTTGCGCCGCAAGTTCTTTCTCCTTATGGTGTAGTTCCTCAAGTGTCTGGTCATCTACAATCTTGAGGTACTGTAAATAATCATCATACGATGCCATGTTATGTCTTAATTATATGTTTCTAATTTTATGTCAAGAGTCCCAAAATTTGAGCAGCATCTGATTTGCTGAATCCTTGAGCGACAATTCGCTCGCCACCTTTGCTTGAGATAATCACATCTGTAAAAAACAAACCTCTATCCAATGAGACACTTGCGATGTTTTGTCTTGCGATAACAGTCGTCTTATAACCAAATACATATCCTTTGTAATAAGACACGGTGGAGTTGCCTATTTCCAACATATCCGGAAACAGTACATTCTGGTTAGAGGAAACACGTTTGGCTGTAAATGTCGGCATGATTGTTATTTCATTGATTTCAAGACAATACTGTAATAAATCAGCTGGATGACTGACAGAATAAAGAAAGGTATGGCAAGCAGAACAGTGAGAAAGACAAATGAAATTGCTTTCAGCACAAATCCGAGTCCTCCATGATCCAGAGAAGTTCCGGCAAATATGTTGCTGCGCCAAGTATCGCCAACACCAAGTATTGACAGACTGGACAGGCCCAATGTAAGAACGCCTATCAGTGCGGCTTTCCGTTTTTGCTGACAGATTATTTTTTGAATGTTAGAAGCACCGTTCATTTGATTGGTAACACTGGTTAATTGTTCACGAGAAGATGAGTTATTATATAAATGATTATGTTAATAACCATTAACACCACAATTAATGTTATATTTGATTTTTTAGACAATGACTTAGGATGGGTAGATGAAGGCGTCTCCGAAACCGGCGCAGGCGTTGGCTGTGGTTGCGTCCTTGGTGGTGCTTGCGGTATCATGGCTGGCCCGGCCGCAAGCACGATTTCATGAATTGTTTGTCCCCACTCATCAGCACCCGGTCGCAGGCTTTCCATAGAGGAGAAAGCATTCAGAAAGAGTTGTTTCAACTGAGCCGGCAGTATCCCAAACTTCTTGTGTAGAGGCGGATAGCTCTTTATTTTCTGTCCGTTAGGGCCATAAGGGAACAAATTCTGTTCGATATTCTGGAATATCTCACTACAGTTCGGGTCTTTCTGTACCCAAGGAGTTACAACATATGGGTGCAATCCGAACAAGACTTGATAAAAAACCACACCTAATGCAAAATTATCCCATGACTCATTCAGAGGCACATCTGATGCCTTGCCGACACCCTTGTTATAAAACTCCGGAGGGATGTAATTAGGGGTGGCGGCAGTTCCAGGAAACAGAAGTTTCTCTCCTTCGGAAATCTGTACTGAATCCATGTCCACAATCGTCACTTTGCCTTCATGGGTTATCAGCACATTCTCCGGTTTGAAATCCTTCAGGACATATTTATGAGTTGAATGTAGTATGTGAATAGGAACAGCGATGTTGTTTATCAGCTTAAGACGGGAAATCAGGGCATATTTGCCCCTTGCCCTATCATATCTGGAAAACCATTCATCTCCAAGTTTTTTACTCAATTTCGGAGCCGTCAGAATGATAAGCTGTTTGCTGTCCGTAAAAGCCAACGGCATGATAAAGCCTAAAAAATGTCCTTCTGAATCAGCGACAGAATCCAACGGCCAACCAATCAAGAAACCATTGCCCGCAACCTTTTGCGGAGGATTATGTACCATGTACTTGATCTTATTCTCCTGCTCAACGGTCCGTTTCTTCTGATAATACAGTTTGACACAACTGTTGCGGAAACGTGCAGGCGCGGAAATCACTTTCCTGACTTCACCCTCTCCACCGGAGGAAAACGCGTCATCAGCAAGTGCTATCTTTTCGTGTTTAGAAGAATATACATTCATGGCTACATGTATAAAGCACCCACAATCATAGTCTTGTCATCGGACTCTTTGCAAAACGAGCTGTTGCCTTCCTTGATAAATGACACCCATTTATCTTTCCGTTCCTCTTCGGCAATCTTATTTTCGCGGAATGACTGAAGGGTGTCCACCACCGAATCAAAGAATGGCTGATGAGGAAGATTCGGGTCGTAGTATTTGTTGGTTTCCGGATTATACTGGTTGCATTTCCAGGAAGTGTGTTCGCAGCCATCGCTCATCAAGACAAAAGCAGCTGCCTTTTCTGTAATCACACGGGCTTCAGGAACAGTAACTCCAGACATTTCATAGAATTGAATATTCCAGAATTCCGATGTTATGAATAGAGTCTGATTGGCCTCGACTCCTTTGTGAGGCGTGATGAGAGAGTGCCAGCTGCCGTCCATGGTTTTATACCCTGCACGACCGTCTCCGACATGGCATGCGAGGAGTCCGATCGGAGAATGTACGACAACAATAATTGTTGAACTCAATGACTTAAAATCAACGTCCTTCTGTTTTGCGAACGACTCAATCTCGTCATGAATAAGTTTGAGACAGTCATAAGAACATTTCATCCATCTGGCTTCCGTCGGCAAAACATCATCTTCAATCCAATGCTCTCTATGTACCAGATTTTCAAAATGAACAAGTGCTCTCTGCACAGCAATCAAGGCCCCGACCTGTGATTTTTCAGCCGAACCGGCCCCATCGGCAGTGACTGCGATGCCCCAACCGTCATGTAAGTATTTGTATCCACATGAATCTTGACACGGCAAATTCATTTCTATATGGCCATGGCCTTGTACTGACGCTCCGACTATAATCCATTCTCCGGCATCTTCCGCAAATCCCTTACAATCAGCAATCAGAGGTATGAAACCAGTAGCCAAGTCATCCGTTTCCGGAGGTAAATCAACGTTGTTCTTTTCAGAAGGACTTTCATTTACCGGCTCCATTGCATGCGGCTCATCCTCTATGGTGGTTAACGAAAGTTGATTGTCAGACTGTCGGCATTCTATGTTGTTCACGGTCCGTACTCTCTTTTTATGACGTAATATGATTGCCGATGCAGCGATCAAAAGACACAATAATAGTATAATTTTCTTGACACCAATGTGATCATCAATATTATTGCTCTTTGAGCTTTCGCTGTCATCTGTATTCACAACATCAGTCAAAGGTGACTCCGTTACGCATTGACGAAATTCCTCTGGCACCAGCGAAATAAATCGTCCGGTTTGATATTCCGCCAGATAAGAAGCGTAGTCATCCGACACACTGCCGTTGAATGAATAGCATTCTTTTGTCAGGTTGTCTATTTGTGCGATATAGTGTCCCAAACGTTGGATGATCAGATCCCTTTCTTCATCTGCATTGGCTACGAGCAACTTGATTTCAACAGATTTTCTGAACGTCTTAATCTTTGAATCATAATCCGTGACATCTGTTCCGGAAAGATCTTGACGAGAGTCGTGCAGGATTCTGTAAAGTTCATGGAAGTTCGTTTCTTTCTTTAATTTCTGATAAAAAGATTGAAGAGATTCATTTTTAATTGAATCCATCACGTCGCTCTTGTCAAAGCCGACAATTTTGCAGGCATCCCTCACAATGTCAGCACGGATTTCGCCATAGCAGTCTTCCAATACGGAAGCCTCAAGCTGTGCATGACTCTGAACGGATAACAGAGCCATCACCGCAACCAATAAGACCCTTATATTCATTTCTCCTGTCTTTAGATTGAAAACGCATCCATCCAATCCGTTCCGCCATCGGTCAGGTCAACAATCTTGCCTTCTTCAGCTGTCACCACTGTACCCATACTGGCGCTAAGCCATTTGAAGAATGAGCTGAATTTTGTCCCTTTAAGTTTCATGGCAGGGATGTTCCCTTGAATACTCTGGAGAACACTCATGTTTGCGTTGTCAACACCTATCGGCAAAAATTCATACCTCTTCTCAGATGTGTCTTTTTTTATTCTGGATGCAAGAGTGGCTATATCCTGTCCTCCATTCGGTTCGCCGTCAGTCATCAGGATAATCCAAGGTCTATAATATGGCTGCCCTGTCTCCTTGTACCATCTCTTGCGCGCGTCAACCAAAGCAATCGCTTCGTTGACAGCTTCCACCAATGCTGTGTCCCCATCCGCCTCCAAATGCGGAACTTCGCAATTTGTAATCAATGACGGCTCTTGGATTACCTGAACAGTATCATTAAAAGTTATCACCGACAATTCAAGCCTTTGGCTTGTCGTATCATCAGTCTCTATCTCATTGTAAAAACTCCGCAGTCCATCATTAAGGTTGTCAAGTTTTGAGACACCACCCTCAACTATGTTGTATGTCTTCCCGTCAATAAAGACAGTGCGGCCGGTGCTTACCATATTGGATTCATCCACAATCTCGTTCATGGATCCTGATATGTCCAGTACAAGAACGCACAGGCACTTCTGTTCATAGTTTTCAGCGACTTCCGCCGAAAAATCATTTTTTGCCATAGTCCTCTACATTTAATGTAATATACCTCAGATGGTAAAGGCCGACATCCAATCATCAGCACCTTCTGTCAGATCCACTTTCTTTCCCTCTTCTGATGTCACGATGGTTCCCATACTTGCACTCAGCCACTTGAAGAAAGAACTGAACTTTGTTCCCTGAAGCTTCATCGCAGGAATATTCCCTTTAATCTGATCCAATACCGTCATATTGGCTCCTTCCACACCTATTGGAAGAAAGGCATAACGCTTGTCGCGCGTGTCATTCTGAATGCGCTGGGCAAGACCGGCTACATCTTGATCGTCATCCGGTTCGCCATCTGTCATCAGGATTATCCACGGACGGTAGTAATTCTGATTTGTCTCCTTGTACCATTTCTTGCGCGCATCAACCATGTCAATGGCATAATTAATGGCATTCACCATCTCCGTAGAACCACTGGCAGAAAGCGTCGGCATTGTAAAGTTCTCCACCAGTGCTGGTTCCTGCAATGTAATCACGATATTGCTGAATGTGATGATTGATATTTCCAGACGCTGACTGGTTGTCACATCCGAAGATATTTCCTCATAAAAATCCTTCAGCCCCTTATTAAGTTCTTCTATAGGAGTTCCGCGCATGGAACCGGAGACATCCAAGACAAGAACACACAAGCATTTCTGTTCATAATTCTCGGCAGCTTCCGCCGAAAAGTCATTATTCGCCATAATAAATTGAGTTATACGTTAATACAATAAAACCACAGGTGGTTTTCTCGACACTATATCAATACTCTCGCTCATGGATTTTTTGAGATAATGGAAATGGATTTACCAGTCGGTCAATCTTGAGCCTTGTCTCAGCGAGCTTTTCCATATACTCTTTAACCTCCCAAGCGTAAGTCTTCGAATCCTTATCTATCTGTTCAAGATAATGGGCATAATAATTCTTCTGCACATCATCGTTCCATCCTTTCCTTGCATCAGATATGAAATTGAGAAAGGAACTTCGCAACTTACATATTTGATCATAATAATTTCCCATAACCATCAATATTTTGACATTGGCCCATTATAGACTTTCTTTCCATTCACATATATGGTGCAGTCCCCTGTGTCCTTCAACTCTCCATGAAGTCTTCCTGACGAATCCGATGACAATACAAGACGTCCGAAACCACCGAAAGGAGTATTGTCTATAATGACTATACTTGAATCTGGTGGAACTTTACCAGTCAATTGCAAAATGCCATCAATTTTTCCCTCTTCATCAGCCCCGTCTGGCTGAGATTCATGATTATCAGTATAAGGATGAGATGAAGTAGCAGTGCCTTGAGAAGAATTCATCGCCACGCTGTCATATTCCGCAACATCATCTGCATGAACTTTCAGTTTGTCTTGGGCTTTAGAAAAGTCTGTTTGAAGCCTCTGTAACTCAAAAAGGTGCGCCCTCGACTTGTCGCGGCATTCATCAATCAACTTCTTGCACAGTTCTACGTCCCACTCACATTTATCCTTACGATTTTGCCAATAGTTAACACACTTTTCCTGTTTACTGCAGTCTGTTGGTACACCATATTGATCATAATTCTGCTGTTGCTCATGCAGCTCATCTTCTGCCTTCCGGAGTTCGCTCTCTGCTGTCTTCAAGCGTTCTTCAAGAATGTCCTGATTCCTCTTAAAATCCGCGAAATATTTCTTGGAACATTCGTCAATGTCAACCTTAACTGTTTCCACACCCTTTTGGAACGACAAAAGACTGACCCTGACAGATCCCAAGGCCCATTTTTCCACGTTTGCAAACACGTTGCCCATTGCTCAAATCTCGATTTTCTAAAGCCCGGGATCAGTGCGGCCAAAGTCCTTGATGATGTCTATTGTCTCCTGAAGATAGCCATTGGCCCATTGGCGATAGTCGTTGCTGATTGAATTGATTTCTTCCTTATAGCGTCGAAAATCCCGTTCAAATTCGTCAAACTTGCTGTCTCGCCAGTTCTGAGATGTCAAACGCAATGTGGTGCCGACCAATTTATAGTAATCTTCCAACACTGCGGACAGTTTCAGCAGATTCTGCTTAAAGTCTTCCAGTTCCCTTAACTGGACATTTCCATAAATTTCCATACTCATTACTATTTGTGACTGTCGTATCTGATCAATTTCTCTTCTATCCGCTTCAAGAACAGTTCATCGAAGTCGGAAATTTTCTTGCTCAATGGCATAAGACGCTGTTTGTCTGTCTCAAATTTGTTGCAGAACGACTTAAAGTTCTCATCTTGCCATGTGTGAGAAACTTCAGTTATGCTGTCGTCAGTAACGTTAAGTTCGTGCCGCAGATTCTCTGACAATTCTTGAAAGTGCTGCCTCAGTTTTCTTAATGTAGCCAAGTCGAGGATGATTCCAACATTGCTCATAATTCGTATGGTTTAAATTTGACAATAGTATTGTTGTTTCTGTTGTAATAGTAAGCTCTGTTTTTTGAGCTTGATCTGTTATCATTCCTGTTCTTTGAAATTTGGCTCGCCACAGGAGAGTCCAGAAGACTTCTGGATTCATCCTCATTCACCTGCAGTACTATCCTATGATTGAACTTGTCCAGTGCACGGCCCAAGGATTTTGACATTGAATCCAATGAGTCCACCTGAAGTACTGTGAACACGCCGACGAGCGGTCCCTGCTCAAGGATGAATGACAAGATTTTGGATATCTCCGACAGATCCCCGTATTCATCGGTGCTTCTGAAAGCGAATGCCATCTGAAAGGCATATATGGACAAATAAATATGCCTTTTAGGAATTAACTTATCGGACTTGCGTCGCTCTATTTCCGCCTTCAGTTTATCAAGGTAGTCCTTCAGGCCATCTTCTTCAACAAAATCATGGGAAAATGGAATTGCAGAATACAATTCTTCCGGTTTTGAGTGGAATCGCTCTTCAACAGGAATATAATTGAAGAATGCAAAATGAGCGGTTTTGTCTTCATGGGCGGCCAACAGACTTGCCACGCAGCTGATTGCGATTCTCTCGCCGGTATCAGTCCCAGTTCCTCCTACAACAAGCAGATTGGCGTTGGAATTCCTTTGCAGTTCAATGTAAACGTGTTCCTCGGTGATGGCGATCGGTTCACCGAGATAAATCTTGATCATTGACGGCAGTTCGGACTTTTTAATTTTGCCCAAAGCCCTGTTATCCTTAAGGAACACTGGAGCCTCGCTTCGGAACACAATCTGGTCTTTGGCCAGCATATTATGCTTGACCGCAAATTTCTCCATCTGAGGGAGCAACTCTTTAAGTTGCTCCTGTTCAAGATTATAGGATTTCACCACGTCATTATCGGTATTCCTGTTCGTCTTGTTCTTGTAGATACATTCGCCAGTAGAGAGAGACACTGCCGGAGTTTTTCCAGCAAACAAATACTGAGGATCATCCTCCGCCCAATCAAACACGACCCGGTTCGCAATCATGCCGAGTTCCACCTTGTTGGCATATTTGCTGATTCTTTGGGTCGCAAGGATCAGGTTGATTCCGAATTTTCTATATTCCTGAATAATTATATGTATTATGCTCTCTGACTCCTCAGAGATTTTGTCCATGTCATTCTCAAACAATTTCTGAAATTCGTCAATGATCACGAGTATTCGTGGCAATAGCTTATCCGGATTCAGCCTGCGGTAATCACTTATGCTGTTCACACCAGCCTGTCTGAAGAGTTCCATACGCCGGGTTCCCTCTTCCCTGATCCGCTGAAGAACGCTTATTCCATATTCCCGTTCACTTTCCGGGGCGATCACCTTGGCCTGAGGTAGTTTGTAGTCAGCGAAAGCAGAGAACTCCACTCCAGAAAAATCAATCAAGTATAATTCCAGTTCCTCTGGAGAATAATGAACGGCGGCGCTCATTATGATTGTCCTGAGGAAAACACTCTTGCCAGAACCTGAAACACCGACCACAACAGCCACATTCTGTCCGTTGACTTGAGTTATCATGAGATTGGTGACCTTGTCATCAGACGAGACTCCAAACGGAATGCTTAGGCAGTCCGCGCTCGAATCGTTCCACCAATCTGTCTGATTCGGCAGATTATCGACAAGCATCAATGATTCCCATATTGAAGAATCGCGTCCCTTTTCCTCAATAAATTTCAGAACATTATCTGTATTGTTTATTATTCCGGGATCAAGCCTGAGTTTGAAGCGTTGCAGAATATCTTCATTCGGGATATTCTTGAAATGGAAGACACCATTCTTCTCATAGATTACAGTCATTCGGTTCATCAGTTCGACAAAAGGACTGTATTTTCCGGAATAGTCTATCATTTCACAAGTCGTGTCATAACTTATTATTACGAATATTCCAGTTTTCTTTGCGTTTTTTATAATCACATCAAGAATTCTGCAGTGGCCTTCATTCAATGTTTTCGGATAATCCGCAATTACCAAGATGCGATAAGGCTCTCGATGTCCGGTTTCTGTCCGGTTATATTCAAGCAAATTCTGATTGGAATGCTTATATCCCAACACCTTCTGTATCACATACGGAACATGATCTTGAAGTTTTTTGAGGCTGTCCTGAAATTCGTAACTGTCTGTTATGATTTTACTGTCAGGACAAACATCGCACAGAGAAGGCAGGGTTATGAGGTTGGCGCCCATCCCTGTTCCGTCATAAGCTGTAATGCGGCACATTCCATTGGGCAATGCCGCGGCAAATCTTAGAACAATGGATTGAATAGTCTTGTTGACCAGATCGCGATTTTTTTCATTGCTTAACAAACACAATGAGTTTATCTCTGAAAATGGAATTACTCCCAGCAGTTTACGTCCGGTCAGACTCTCCAGTTCTCCTGCATAGACACCCCAATAAGGAAATCCGTCAGGACTTTCTTTAGGGATAAAATCCTTGGATGATGCTATGTCCATCATCGCTTTAATATGAACATTGTCTATAGTTGCCATAGGTCCTGAACAATCACTCTAGATTTCACTCTTGATGCAATCGTCTCATCAAAGCCTGAGAAAAATTTTCTGGAATCCAGAATAATGCCATTTATAGGAATCATACAAAAACGTGGGCTTATCGCATTGGTCTGCTCCTTGAGGTCTTCGACTACCTGTAGCACATTCCAACGAATAAGCCCACGAGTTCTCTGAACTGCGTGGGCGTTAACTCCGTTGTGCTACTGTTGAAAGTGTCGAAGTTTCAAGGAAGCACGGACATTAACG
>ERZ808266.383-NODE-383-length-15800-cov-5.229660_pt1 | contig 15800 bp, 9 predicted proteins | sample MGYA00521278_ERZ808266 | MGnify/ENA primary metagenome ERZ808266 (study PRJEB31516, sample SAMN03275591) | gut metagenome | biome: mammalia-associated habitat; material: feces | host: Papio cynocephalus | place: Kenya | collected 2012-08-02 ... | reverse complement strand
CGATGAATGGATGGCCGTTGCCACGTGTCTCGTCCGCCAAAGCCGCCGCGGCAATAGCGTACGCTTTGTCGATGAGAGCCTGTCCAGCCTCATCGTACTGGGGAAATCTCTGATGAATCGTGTCCATAGCAAGTCCGTTTATGTTCATCAAATGTAATAAATTTCTCTGGACATCGGAATATTTTTGCTACTTTTGCTGACTTTACGATTGGCAGCAATGCATTGGGACCCGTACATATTCCTTTCTTTCGTTTCTGGAATAGCAGTCACAACGCTTGGGGTTGTGCTGTGCCTTGTGCGTATCGAACCTGGTGAGGACAGTTTCAAGATCCGAATGGCCAGGGTGATACTGGCGGCAAGTTATTTTCTGCTGTCCGTCCCGGATTGGCTGAATATGTCCGGAGCGAACGATGCCGAGGACAAGACCGCCGCCACGATAGTCTCGGCCTCTATCCAGTCCATGCTGTTCACATTCACCCTGCTCACAATGATACAGCCGCGTTTCGTCACAAGGAAACGTCTGGCGTGCAATGTCCTCGTAGTGACGGTATGCTCTGCGGCTTTTTTGATTTTGGATTCTCTGGCAGCGTCACCGTACATCACCTGCGTGGCTGTGGCTGGAGTGATTGTCCAGATGATCCTCTACACCCTTCTTTTCAGACGATGCTACGACCGGTATGTCGAACAGGTTACGGACTATTACGACGATGAGCGGAAGCAACATCTGATCTGGGCCAGAAACAGTTTCTATGCCGCGTTGACGGTCGGAATCAGCGCCTTGGTGTCGCTTTTGTTGCCGGAAAGGGCCTACAGCGCTTTTATGTGCGCCTACATTATGTTCTATGTTTGGTTCGCCAGCCGCTTTATCAATTACGTGATAAAACTCAATTACTATCTACCAGCCGTCTCCGCCCCGTCCGAGGAAGACGAGACAGCCAGGACCGCGGCGCTTTCAGCCTCACCGGAGGACTTTGCCGAGGACTCCGATGCCGGCAAGGATGAACTGAAAAGACGGCTGGCCGAAACGCTGGAGGAATATGTCGCCAACAAGGATTATCTGGAACCGGAGCACGACCGCAACTGGATAATCGCCCGAAGCGGGACGGATCCGCGTTTCTTCCGTTGGTATTTCCAGAATGTGGTCGCGCAGGATTTCCGTGTGTGGAGGGCCAATCTCAGGATAGAGGATGCGAAAAGAATCATCCGTACCACTCCTGATGTCTCGATGAACGCTCTCGCCGCCAAACTTGGCTTCGGGACATCGCAGAACTTCTATCACCACTTTAAGAAGGTCGTGGGAATGACCCCTACGGAGTATCAGGAAAAAAAGGAATATAATAAGTGAATGTCATTATGAATATCTTGAAAGTCGGAATGGTGCAGCAGAGCTGTACTACAGACATAAAGGCGAACATCGCCAAACTTACGGAGAACATCTGCGAATGCGCGGCTAAAGGCGCGAAACTGGTTGTGCTTCAGGAGCTTCACAATTCTGTGTACTTCTGTCAGACCGAGGATGCGTCTCTCTGCGACCTTGCAGAGACGATTCCAGGGCCTTCCACAGAATATTTCGGAGATCTTGCCAAGAGGCTTGGAATCGTGCTTGTGCTCTCGCTTTTCGAGAAACGGGCTCCGGGGCTGTACCACAACACAGCCGTCGTGATCGAGAAGGACGGAAGCATCGCCGGCAAGTACCGCAAGATGCATATTCCTGATGACCCTTGCTTCTACGAGAAATTTTATTTCACTCCTGGTGATCTGGGATTCAGACCGATACAGACTTCTGTGGGCACTCTCGGCGTGCTTGTCTGCTGGGATCAGTGGTACCCGGAGGCAGCGAGGCTTATGGCACTGAACGGGGCTCAGCTGCTGATCTACCCTACGGCGATCGGCGGAGTCGGCACGGATTCCAAGGAGGAGCAGCAGACACAGAGACAGGCCTGGCAGCTTGTCCAGAGGGGCCATTCTGTGGCCAACGGCCTTCCAGTCATCACCGTGAACCGTGTCGGCCACGAGGACGATCCTTCGGGCAACACCATCGGACTTGATTTCTGGGGATATTCATTTGCCACGGGTCCGCAGGGAGAGATCCTTGCCCAATTCAGCACTGAGGAGGAAGGAGTGAAGGTCGTTGACATCGACATTGACCGCACTGAATATGTCCGCCGTGGCTGGCCGTTCCTCCGCGACCGCCGGATTGATGCCTACGATCCTATCCTTTCCCGTTACGGCAAATAGCGATTTTAGGGTATAATATTCTTGCTAAAATACCAACAAATAGGGATGCGGTCTGATTGCATTTGAATAAATATTTGCATAACTTTGCACTTGAACGAAGTTTAACAAATAATTATTCATTTATCAATGCTTATGGAATCAGACAGATCTTCGAAGACAAGGTGTCTTTGGGTCAAGTCTTTGGTTCTGTCCTTATGCATTCTTCTGTCGGTTACCGGTTTTACCGACACCGCCTTTGCCCAGAACAGTCAGGGTAAGGGCGTGTCTGGCGCACCGGCCAATCCAAGAATCACCATTAAGGGACGGATCACTGACGACCATGACGAGCCACTTCCCGGAGCCAACGTGCTCGTGAAGGGAACCTCGATAGGAACATCCGCCGATGCGGACGGAAATTATTCACTGACATTTCAGCGCAGTCCGGGCAAATCAGACATCCTGATATATTCATTCATTGGAACAGAGTCGAAGGAGTACAATGTCAGCACCTCTACGAGGTTGAACGTGCAGCTGAAGACTTCCAGTCTGGACGCTGTTGTTGTCAACGGCTTTTACACTCAGACTAAGGAAACGTTCACAGGAGCGGCCACAACGATCAGCGGTGACCAATTGGTGGCCGTGTCATCGACCAACCTGATGCAGAGCCTTGCGTCTCTGACTCCAGGTATGGTGCTGGTGGAGAACAATGCGGCGGGATCGAATCCGAATGCCGTGCCTTCTATCCTCATCCGTGGAGCCAACACGCTCATCACCAACGAGAGCGAAGAGGGTGTCAACAACCCTCTCATCGTGCTGGACGGAGTCGAGATCAGCATTCAGGAACTCTACGATCTGGATATGTTTGACATCGAGCGAATCGATGTGCTCAAGGATGCCTCGGCGACCATTCTCTATGGTGAGAAAGGTGCCAATGGTGTCATTGTAGTTGAAAGGAAGCGCTCCGAAGAGGGAAAACTCAGGATGAGCTACAATTTCGTGCCCCGTTTCAGCGTGCCGGACCTCAGTTCGTTCAATCTTTGCAGTCCTGCGGAGAAACTTGAGGTCGAGAGGCTTGCCGGCAAGTATGACAACGCCGACGGCTCGATGGACGAGGCCTACGACTACAAACTCCAGCTCGTGCGCAAGGGCGTGAATCCGGACTGGCTCCACGCACCGCTTCGTGTGCCGTTCAGCCACACGCATTCCCTGGCCCTAAGTTCGAGGGGTGAGAAACTGGAGTTCCGGGCGAACGCCAATTTCGGAGACACTTATGGAGTCATGAAAGGGGACAACAGAAGGAATCTTGGACTGAATTTCAGCATCAACTACCATCTCCGCAACAAGCTGACCTTGTCCTACAAGAACAGCTTCTCGCTGAACAGAAGTGTGGATTCTCCTTATGGAAGTTACTCCCAGTACTCCAGAATGAATCCATACCTACCGATGACGGACGAGGACGGAGAATATTACAAGTACTACACTTTCAATCCGTTCAGTACCTCAGGGACGAAGATCTCCAACCCTCTTTACGAGGCGACTCTCTCAAGTTTCAGCAAATCACAGACCCAGTCTTGGACCAACTCTCTGTCAGGAAGATGGAACATCACCAAGGATCTTTATGTGACGGGGCAGGCCAATCTTGGACTGTCGTGGAGCAAGGCTGACACCTACGAGTCTCCTGACATGGCAAAGTACGAGAACAGCAAGTTGGCGGACAAGGGACGCTACAGTCTCGCGACCGGAAACGGTCTATCTACCGACGGCAAGATTGTCATCAACTACGGTAGGTCTCTTGACACCAAGGGTTCGATGTTCCGCATAAGTGCTGGTAGCAATATTCAGTATAGTCGGAAACAGAACGCCTCGTTCATCGCCACAGGTTTCATCAAGGATGAACTTTCGGACCTGTCGTTCGCACTTAGTTATCCTACCGGTCATCCGTCAGGCTCAGACAAGGTCTCCACAGGAGTCGGTGTGTTCGCCAACGCCAACTTCAGCCTTTGGAACAGGTATTTCGTGGACGGATCCTACAGAGCCTCTGGTTCCTCCAAATTTGGCTCTCGCAACAGTTTCGCCCCTTTCTGGGCGTTCGGAGCCGGCTGGCATCTGCACAACGAGAAATTCATCAAAGACAATCTGCCTTGGGTCAACACTCTGACATTCAGATATTCAATGGGTTACACCGGCAGCGTCTCCTTCGACTACTATCAGGCGCGTACCGTCTATCAGTACGATTCCAAGTACCAGTATGTCTCCGGTATCGGCGCGCTGCCTAAGCAGATGGGCAATCCTGACCTCAAATGGCAGAGGACATTCAACAACAACTTCGGAATCACGGCAGCCTTTCTGGACAACAGGTTCAACCTGTCCTTCGACTTCTACTCGAACACGACCTACGATATGTTGATGCCTGTGACTCTTCCGCCTTCTGTCGGAACAAGCTCGATGAACGTCAACTTCGGCCAGATGAACAACAAGGGGCTTGACCTCTCGGTTTCCGGCCAGATCATCAGGACCAAGGATTTGTTCTGGAGTATGACCCTGACCGGTGGTCACGTGATGGACAAGATCCAGAAGATCTCCAATGACATCAAGGACGACATCACCAATCCTTATGACAGTTCCAAGCCGAACATCCTCCTTCAGGAGGGCGGCTCGCAGTACGACATATTCGCTATGCGTTCCGCCGGAATCGACCCTGCGACCGGGAAGGAGATATTCATAAAGAAGAATGGTGAATATACCTACCACTATGACAAGGACGAGAGGGTCGCTGTCGGCAACACCAACCCGATCCTGCAAGGTTCGTGGATGAACACCGTCAGGTACAAGGGCTTCTCCGTCAGCATCGCGACTTCCTACACCTTCGGAGCCGACTACTACAACTCCACGCTCCAGAACAAGGTTGAGAACATCGACGCTGAATATAACGTTGACCGCCGTGTGTTCACTGACAGGTGGAAGCAGCCGGGCGACCACACCCGTTTCCTCGGAATCGGCACGTCCACAAGCACCTCGATGTACTCGGAGAGGTTCGTCGAGAAGCGTAACGAATTGTACATCTCCAGCATTCAGGTTATGTACGACTTCGCTCCCAAGGCGATCACGAGGCTCGGCCTCCGCAAACTGGCCGTGGGATTCGGACTTTCCGACATCGCCCACATCTCTACCGTCAAGTTCGAGAGAGGAACCAGTTACCCGTACTGCCGCGGAATCAACCTGATTTTCCGCCCTACATTCTAAAAAGGAGGAAAGACAATGAAAAGAAAGATAATATTCACGACTATATTGGCCACTGTTCTTGCGACCGGGTGTGACAAATTCCTTGACGTGCACCCTAAAGGCGAGAAAATCAATATGTTTGAGACGGCTGAGGAATATGAGGACGCGCTCTATGGAGTCTATAGCGAGCTGACCGGCACCAACCTTTACGGACAGCATCTGATTCTTCTTCCGGAGGTTATGAGCCAGAACTTCACCACTTCGGACTACAAGTACGCCGAACTGGCCGAGGGAGAGATGACATCCAGCGGCTCGACTTCTACCAAGAAGGAAATCTGGAAAGATGCATACGAGACGATCAACCACATCAACAACATCGTGGAGCACGCTGAGGACGATGCCGACACCTACAAGCATTCCCGTCTTTATCTTGGTGAGGCGTTGGCTCTCAGGGCTTTCGTCCACTACGAAGTCCTCAAGCTGTTCGGCCCTCCGTACTGGGCTTCCGACAGCGAGAAGAAGACCACAATTCCTTACGTGACGAAATATTCATTCGACATCTCTCCGCTCCTTTCCTATGACGAGGTGTGCCGGAATATTCTTGTAGATTTGAAGAGGGCTGAGGAATATCTCGCTGAGGATGAAACTCTTGTTCCTGCCGAGAGGAGCAACACGGCATTGGCTTTCACCGATGCCAGGATCGCGCACATCAACCTTTACGCCGCTCAGGCCTTGATCGCGAGGGTCTATTGGAGCATGAATGACATGGACAACGCGGCTGCCTATGCCGAGAAGGTGATCGGAAGCGGCAAGTTCTCTTTCCGTCCTGTCAGTGCCTTCGTGCAACCTGACAACGGCACCTTGGACTTGAACGAGACGATTTTCGGACTTTTCATCAATGATGAGAGCTCGATGATGAAGAAACTGAACATCAATGGCTCCGGAGCGTCGTCCTCACTTGTCATCGCACCAGGTTATTCCTCGGTCTACGAAAAGAACAGCGGTGCGGCGACCGACTACAGGTTGTCGGCATGGTTCGATGTCTCATCATCATTGTGCCGCAAGCTTGTGAACAACTGCTTCATCTCCGGGGACAATTCCTACAGCGGAAAATCCATCCTTGGCTATGACATCCTCAGGCTTCCAGAGATGTACTACATTGTCGCCGAGGCCAACATTGAAAAGGATCAGGCCAAGGCTGTGGAATATTTCGACAAGGTCCTGAAATCCAGAGGCCGCGAGACCCTTGAGGAGACCGGGACCGCTCTGACCAGAGATCTGCTCTTCGAGGAACGTCAAAGAGAGTTTTATTGCGAGGGGATTACATGGATGGACATGAAGAAGGAAAAGAAAGACATAACGACAGTGTCCGGCAAGATCCTTCACGGCGACCTTGCGTCCACCTACACTCTGACTGTTCCGGATGAGGAACTTGAGGCTAGGAAAAACATTAATAATTAAGAGAATATGAAAAAAATGATATATCCGTTCATCTCGGTTCTGCTTTTACTCACATCCTGCAACGGGACGTGGATAATGTACGACACCGACCAGAAGGACCACATCTATTTCCAGGACAGGCAGCAGGTTCTGATCAAGTCATTCGCCCTTTTGACTGATGATGAGATTGGCGTTGAGGCTCCTGTCTATATCATGGGCACGGTGTCAGATCAAGACAGGCGGTTCAAACTTGAGTGTGTCCCAAGTGATGAGGGCGACACAATCGCGTTCGGCGGCGTCACCTATCCGGTAGTCTCTGCAAGGGAAGGCGTTGATTTCGAGGTGGGAGACTGCGTGCTCCCGGCCGGAGCCACTTCCACTAAGGTTTCCGTGAAGCTTAAACGTCAGCCGGAAATGAAGGAAGGAGCATACGTGCGTGTTCTTCTCAGACTCGTTCCGTTCGAGAATTTCGAGCCGCTTCCTGCTGACAGCTCAAGCTCGCAAAGCATCAGGACACCGGATTTCCAGGTCTATGTCAATGATGGCGACCCGGCTTGTCCGTCTTGGTGGAAGCCGGACACAAAATCCGAACCTGGGTGGGACTATGACCTCGGCAACTTTTATCCTGACAAGTTCAGGAAGCTTCTCGATCTTTTCCACAAGACATCCGAGACCAATCCTGTTTTCTATGAATATTGTGTCGCTCACTACGGAGAGAACCTTGACGCAGAGCCAAGCTCAGATAACAACAAAATGAATAGATTCTGGCGGAAGAACTACATGTCGGCTTGGGCAAGTTTAGTGTTCTGCCCTTTGTACGAATACTATGAGAAGTACTATGCCGAGCATCCTGACGATCCTCATTTTGAGGTGATGGGCACCGACAAAGTCAACAAAAACAACCGCGTTGGCTGGGGTGATCCCCGCAGCGGCACATATGGTTTCCTTGATTAATCAGAGAATAAAGAGATGAAGAGAATATTCATATTATTGTCAGCGGCGGCGCTGCTCACCGTGGCGGTGTCCTCCTGCTGGAAGATCGACGAGGGAGACACGATAGACCTTGCGCCGATCGATCTCAAGGCGGCTTCCGACACGATCAACGCTGACCTTGGCGTGGAACTGAAATACGATGGGCTCACCGTCACGAGTGACCGTGAGGTCTCATACGAATGGTCCTACGGCCAGCCGGCTGACGGAAAGACTGTCGCGGACCACGTCTTCAAGACCGGGACGATCGAAAAGGTTTCGACAACTCCGACGATTGATCACACTTTTACCAAACTGGGGACCTTCATCCTGAGACTCCGTGCCGACAACGGAGAAAGCATACAGTACAAGTACTTCACCCTGAACGTGAACTCTGGCTATGACGAGGGTGTCACCATCCTGAGCAACGGTGAATCCGGAGACGGCCACCTGACATTCATCAAGACGTTGACTTCAGAGGAGGCCGCTGCCGGAAAACAAGAAGTGTCCCCTGATGTGTTCTCGTCCATCAACCCTGGACAGTCCCTGCGGAATGGCGCACAGCTGTTTATGTCAAACGCCACGGTCAAGAAGCTGGACTATTCCGGTCTTCTGATCGCCACCAACGATGAGAACGGCACGATATGGCATATGGAAGCCAAGACCTTCCAGCTGTTCAAGAAGTCGAGTATGCTTTCCGCAGGCTCACAGTTCAAGGCTTTCGGCGGCGAATTGGCTTCGTCGTCAGGATTCGCGGCGTTCATCCTCGGCGAGAACTCGCACGTCTACCGCTACGATATGCTGCTCGGAAACTACACCGATATGGTTGACATCAAACCGATGACCGGCATATTCGGGGGTGTCTCACGCAAGGCTTCAAGCAACGCGACCGTCCGTTCGACATATTTCCGCAATTCGGACAGCCTCGCTGTCAGAAGGAGCGCTTACGCCGGAACTATCTACTACACACTGGACGGCTATGAGGTTGTGAATATGGCGACTCTTCGCACAGCAAAGACCAACTCCCTCTATGTCCTGTTCAGAAGCAAGACGAATCCTAAGGAATATGTCATCAGGAATACCGATGGAATAGGCGGTTCCGGAGCCTTAAAAACTTGGGGAAGCACCGTCACATTCACGACAGATGACCTGAAGATGGACAGCAACTGCAAATTCCTTAACACCAAGCATTCCTCTGACGTGTACTACGTTTACGACAATGCGGTTTACCGTTGGTCGTTGATCAGCGCTCCGGTCTCAAAGCCGACAATCACTCTTCCTGCCGGAGAACAGATCCGTGACATCGCAACCAACTTCCTGGGCAAGGACAAGGGAGACAGCGGGGAGGATCTGCTTTATGTAGCGACCTACAATCCATCCCGGTCAGGAGAGAAGAAAGGCAGCCTGTACGTTTACAGTTTTTCGGATGACTCCCTCGTGAAATCCTACGAGGGCATATTTTGGGATCCTGTCTCGGTTCTTTACAAGTACCGGGTGAACTAAACTGATAATCAATAACAATTTAAATATAATCATGACAAAAAGGAGCATTATCCTCGCTTTGATCGCCGCCGCTCTGTTGGTTCCGTCCACAGACGCGGCAGCGTTCCCGTTTAAGAAAAAGAAGAAAAAGAAGGCTCAGACCGAGGCCGTTGCGGCACCGAAGCCAACCCCGAAGAAGAAGCAGACACCTTACCAGAAACTGATGAAGGAGGTCGCTGATTCGGCTTGCGGAGGCACATTCAACCTTTACCGCACGTCCAAGGACAAAATCTACATGGGATTTCCAAGGAATATGATGGGACGCAGGATGCTTGTGGGAAGCACGATCACAGCGACAAGCAACCCGTCTTACCTGAATGTGGGCTACAAGTACGCCAAGCCGACATATTTTCAGATGGACCTCAAGGACAGTCTCGTGGTGCTGACGGTCCCGGGAACAAACGCGACAAGTTCCGATCCCGGGATGCGGACCGCCCTTGAGCGCAACTATATCCCCAAGATCTTGAGGAGGATCGCCGTGCAGGCGATGAGCAAGGACAGCTCTGAGGTGATCTTCGATGTCACTCCGCTCATCAATTCGGTGGCCCCCAAGGGCAAGAATTTTTCCCTGACCAAGTCCGCGGACGAGAAATCGACCTGGTTCAGCGACCTCAAGGCGTTCAGTGACAACGCTTCCGTCAAAGTGCATTCCAATGTGGATTTCACTAAGACTTTCCTGATGCTTAAAGGCAAGGTGGGTTCCGGCTCGATGGCCTACACGGTCTCGTTCATGCTTCTCCCGGAAAAGCCTATGCCGGCCCGCCTGCAGGATTCAAGGATCGGGGTCTTCCCGGTGGGACCTGGCGAGGGAAGCGTCAAGTATGACCTTTCCTCCGCCGAGGACGGATTCAGGGGCTATCTGCTCGCTTCCCGCTGGCGGCTTGAGCTGTCTGACACAACCGCTTGGCAAAATGGTCAGAAGGTAACAGTGAAGAATCCTATCGTCTGGTATGTGGACAATTCGTTCCCTGAGGCTTGGAAGACTCCGATCAAAAATGGAGTCCTTGCCTGGAACCACGCCTTTGAGGCGATCGGTCTGAAGGATGTGATGCAGGTGCGTGACTTCCCGACAGTGGAGGAGGATCCTCGGTTCGACCCGGACAACCTGAAATATTCCTGCATCCGGTACGTCCCTGACGCCACGATGAACGCCATGGGGCCATCGTGGGTGGATCCTGTGACTGGAGAGATCCTTAACGCCTCGGTGCTGGTCTACAACGATGTCATCAAACTGATCAACAACTGGCGCTTCGTGCAGACCTCTCAGGTCGATGAGAGGGTACGCGCCGTTAAGATGCCTCAGGATGTCATCGATGAGTCTCTGGTCTATGTGATCTCTCACGAGATAGGTCACACTTTGGGACTTATGCACAATATGGGGGCATCTTCCGCCTATCCTACCGATTCTCTGCGCAATGCGGCTTTTACGGCCAGATACGGCACTACTCCGTCAATCATGGACTATGCCCGCTTCAACTATGTCGCTCAGCCTCAGGACAAGGGAGTAAAACTTGTGCCACCGTCTCTTGGTGTGTATGATGAATATGCCATCAAGTGGCTGTACACCCCTGTGATAGGTGCCAAGGACATCTGGGAGGAATATTCCGTCGCGGAGAAGATCATAGACGAGAAGGCGGGAGATCCGCTTTACCGTTACGGGGCGCAGCAGGTTACAACCTCTTCCAGCTACGGGGCCTACGATCCGAGCGCCAGGACGGAGGACCTTGGCGATGACCCCATCAAGTCCAGCGACTACGGAATCAAGAACCTCAAGTACATCCTTCCAAAGATGAACGAATGGGTCGGTGAAGATGACTGCGATTTCTCTCACAGGAATGATCTCTACATCCAATTGACGAATCAGTATTACCGCTACATCAACAACGTGATGGCCCAGGTCGGAGGAATATACTTGAACAACGTCAAGGATGGTTCTGCTGTCAAACCATCTGTCCCTGTTTCCAAAAAGGTCCAGAAGGCTTCCCTGAAATGGGTGATCGGCGAGCTCCGTTCATCCTCGTGGATCAACAACGCCGACGTGACATCGAACCTGCCTTTGGCATCCCCACAGTCCAATAAGATCTGCGCTCAGGTGGCGAAGGCGCTGGCCTCCACCGTCCCGGCAAATGTCATTCTGGCATCCGTGGTTCCTGGCAACAGCAAACCTTACACTGTCAAGGACTATTACGATGACCTTTACAGCGAGCTGTTCGCCTCCTCGATCGCCGGCCGCAAGCTGACATCAGAGGAAAAGACTCTCCAGAGGGAAGTCCTGACGACTTCAGCCAAGGATGTCAAGTCGCTGCTTTCCAAATCTTGGGCTGAGAAGGATTCCATTGATGATGAATATGCCGCTGAGCCTATGTGGTGTGGTTACGATGATGTCTACCTTGGCGAGGGCAAAGCCCCTTACCAGAAAAGCGTGAGTGTCCAGACTATTGATGAGAGTGACGGGTGCCGGATCGTGTTCCTGAACAAGGTCAAGGCTTTGGCCGCTTCCCGCAAATCCTCCGCTCCGTCCGAGGACAGGGCTCACTACGAGTACCTTCTTGCCCGTGTCAACGCGGCTCTTCAGAACCAGAAATAGAATTACCGGTCGCCGTGGTTCGACAGACTTGCCAACCTCTCGGTCGCTGAGTTTGTCGAAGCGACGGCCAAAGTCGCAATGTCGCCTCGGCTGGCTCAGCGACCAGAACACACAAACATATTCATAAGATAGATGAAGATAAAATCAATCGTAGCGGCTATTGCCGCGCTGGCCATTTCGGCCTGCTCCACCTTGAAGGACGGAGAGTACAATCTTTCGGTGGTCTCCACCGGCGACGGTCACGGCTACTGGTTCGCCAGACCCATAGAGGACGGAGGCCGCGCCAGAGGCTCCCTGATGGCTCAGAGCTCGTTCGTGAACGGAATCCGCGCCGAGAAAGGCACTGACAATGTCATCCTTGTCGATGCCGGAGACAACTTCTTTGGCAACGGAGCCCCGTTCTACTACAACTACGTTGACACGACAGCCGCCCATCTCTATCCGAGACTGGTTTCCTACATGGGCTATGACGCTGTCGTCGCTGGCCATTCCGATTTTGAGGCCGGTCACCGAGTCTATGACCGTGTCGCCAAGGAAATGAAAAAGGAAGGCATCCCGTTTCTGGCCGGCAACGCCTTTTCCGATAAGAACGGCAAGCCATATTTCCCGGCATATTCGATAATAAAGAAAGGAGGAGTCAAGGTCGCTGTCCTTGGTTACACCAACGCTGACAATGCCTCGCTGATGGACGGAAGCAGCGTCTCCGGACTTCACTTCGAGTCGCTTCTGCCTCTGGTTCAGGAGGATGTTGACAAGGTTCGTTCCAAGGAGAAGCCTCAGGTCGTGATTGTAGTCGCCCACACTGCGATGGGAAAAGGTGACGGACAGAACCCGGAGAAGCAGGGGCTTGACCTGTTTCAGAGCCTGAGGGGTGTGGACGTTGTCATCGCAGGCCACGATCACGCCAACAAGGTGATGAGCGCTGACAGCGTTGTTGTGCTTGACTGTGGCAGAGCCGGCCAGAACGCCGGCGTGACCGACATCAAACTTGTCGTCAAAGGAGGAAAGGTCGTAAGCCGCGCGCTGGACGCCAAAATGGTTTCCATCAAGGTCGATGAATATGACACCGCGATGGAGAAGGCCTTCCAGGCTGACTACGACAAGGTTCACAATTTTATGACGAGCACTGTCGGCGAGATCAAGACAGATCTGGCTTCAAGGGAGTTCTACTACAAGCAGTGTGACTATATGAACTTCCTGCATACCCTTGCCTTCAGCGCCTACCCGATTGACATCTCCCTGTCGGCGACCCTTTTGATTGACGGGAAAGTCCCGGCCGGAGAGGTCCGCTATCAGGACATACGTAAGGTTTATCCTTACGAGAACAAACTGGTTGTGCTGAGACTGACCGGAGCCGAGGTCAAGAAATACCTTGAGGCCAGCTACGATGCTTGGATCAACACTGTGTCTGACCCTTCTGATGGCAGTCATGTCCTGAAGATCAAGCAGTCCAAGGACTATTCCACTGGCGGGATGGCCTGGAAGCTTGTCAAGAGTCCGGCCAACTTCGACTCCGCCGCCGGAATCAACTACACGGTCGATGTGACAAAGCCTTACGGCTCCAGAGTCTCAATCACCGGAATGGCGGATGGTAGGGCATTCGAGATGGACAAGGAATATACCGCCGCGATAACCAGTTACAGGTCTGTCGGCTCCGGCGGTCTCTTGAAAGCTGCCGGTCTTGCTGACTCAAAGTCTGTCGAAGACAGGATCGTCTACCGTGGCCCGGAGTTCAGGACTATCCTTTACCAGTACTTTAAGAAGAACGGAAGCGTGGATCCTGCTGTCATAGGCAACCCTAAAGTCATCGGTTCATGGAAGTTCGTCCCTGAGTCCGCTCCTGCCGCCATTAAGGCTGATGTGGAATTGCTTTACGGAAAATAATGAATATCTTTGCGCAGATGAAAAAGATAATCCTGAATAACATTGTCCTTGCGGTGGCCGCTCTGCTCGCCGCGGGGACATATTCATTCGCCCAGGTTCCGGCGACTCCGGAGCAGAGGGCGGCTGTTGAGGCTGAATACGGGGTGAAGAATGTCGTGCGTAAGTATGACACGCACGCCGAGATGATGGCCGATCCGAACAGAACCGGCGGTGAATATTTCATGTACAGTTTTGATGACGTGAAGTTGACTCCGGCCCCTAAAGGCTACAAGCCGGTTTATATCAGCCATATCGGCCGTCACGGCGCAAGGTATGCGATCAGTGACCCCATTTATGAGAATCTCCGCAAGGTTTTCATGAACGCTCATTCGGCCGGAAAACTGACCGATGCCGGAGAGAGCCTTATGGCGCGTTACGAGGCATTTTATCCGTCTGTCGCCCATCGTGGCGGAGAACTGACACACAAAGGTCAGGAGCAGCTTCGCGGCATCGCCGATGTGATGTACAAGTCTTTCCCAGAGGTGTTCAAGGGCAAGACCAATGCCGAGGTCCTGTGTACGGTGACTCCTCGCGTGATAGTCAGCATGACTTCGTTTATGGACGAGCTCAAGGGGTTGGACAAGGACCTGACATTCACACTTGAATGCAGTAAGTCGGTCATGCCGAGGATTCATCCTACCGGATCTATGAATCCGTACAGGGTCAAGACCAAGGTTTCGGCTGCCGCCAGAGCGCAGGCTGACAGCCTCCGAGCCGCAAGGGTAGATGTCAAGGGATTCTGCTCCAAGTATTTCAATGACACGGACTATCTTGAGAAAGAATATGGGCTTTGGAAGTTTGAACTGGACTTGAGGAGTGTCATCATCGATTTTCAATGCCTGGACGATGTACCTGCCGACCGGTTCGAGGACGTGTTCACCCCTGAGGAACTCTTCGCTATTTGGGAAGTGTGGAATTTCAATGGTTATCTCAGTATGGGACGCTCTCCGATGACTGACAATAAAGGGTGTCTCAGCACCGCCGCCATCCTCAATGACATGATCGAGTGCGCAGACCGTGACATCGCTTCCGGAGACATCAACCTGAGCCTCAGGTTCTCGCACGACATAGCCATCCTGCCTTTGGTCTCATACATGAAACTGGACAATTTCGGTGCTGTGCTGACCGATCCTTCTGATGTGAAAAACTGGTGGAGATGCGACTTCGTCCCGATGGCCGCCAACCTCCAGTTCATCCTCTACCGCAGCAAGCGCAGTCCTGAAATCCTCGTCAAAGTCCTCTACAATGGCCGCGAAGCATCCCTTCCAATTCCTCAGGCCGCCCCGTCTTTCTATTCCTGGACCGCCTTCAAGGAATATTACAGGCAGTAGTGCGGTAAATTGCCTTTACCGGGCTTTTGCAAGCCGCTTGAGCTCGCAGTCGGCCTTGATCTTGTCGATTATGGCGCAGACGACCTTGTAGGTCTTGCTGTCCTTGGTGTAGTTGGCCGGGACGGTGAAGTTGACGCGGCCCTGATGCTGTAGAGTCTTGGCGAAGGCTTTCTTCTTCGGGTTGCTCTCATCGCAGACGGCCACGGCGTGGCCACCGAACATCTTGACGATCTTCATGCACGGGATGTCAGTCTCTCCGTCTCCGAAGTAGATCATCTGAGGATAGGGGATTCTCTTCTTGTCCTCGGCGATGCTCTCGTTGACCATCTTGTTGTCGTGGGCGCTGAATATTCCCTTGTTGATCTTGAATATGTACTGGGTCTTTGCGGTGTAGTCCACCGCTATTCCAGGCCACTCGGCTTCTCCGTCCTTGTTGTACATGAAGGTGCAGGCGAAAATATGTTTGAACTCCTGGGCTATCGGGCTGCCCTCGATGATCTCCTTCAGGCCAGACGAGTTGATGTAGTGCTCGATCTGCACCCCTCGCGATTCGCCATATTCATTGATCA
>ERZ808266.382-NODE-382-length-15825-cov-5.681611_pt1 | contig 15825 bp, 26 predicted proteins | sample MGYA00521278_ERZ808266 | MGnify/ENA primary metagenome ERZ808266 (study PRJEB31516, sample SAMN03275591) | gut metagenome | biome: mammalia-associated habitat; material: feces | host: Papio cynocephalus | place: Kenya | collected 2012-08-02 ... | reverse complement strand
CGGCAGTTCGGGCGACTCCGCCCAGATCGGCAGTTCGGGCGACTCCGCCCGGATCGGCAGTTCGGGCTACTACGCCCAGATCGGCAGTTCGGGCGACTCCGCCCAGAACGGCAGTTCGGGCGACTCCGCCCGGATCGGCAGTTCGGGCGACTCCGCCCGGATCGGCAGTTCGGGCGACTCCGCCCAGATCGGCAGTTCGGGCGACTCCGCCCGGATCAATAGTACCGGCGAAGATTCTGTGATCTGCTGCGCGGGCGGTGGATCTATTGTGAAAGCAAAAGTGGGCAGCTGGATCACGCTTGCAGAGTGGAAATATTCCGACGAGAAAGGCCGGGTCGTCCCGCGCTGTGTGAAGACGGAATATGTTGACGGCGAGCGCATTAAGGCAGATACATGGTATCAGCTGAAAAACGGCGAATTTGTGGAGGCTGAATAATGGCCCCGCGCACAGAAGAGATATACATACCGTGCGAATGCCGGGTATCAATCTACTTCCCGGTCGGGCATATCGAATGTGATATTTGCCCGCTGCTGCAAACGTATAGCAGGCGGCAGTGCATGAGAACCGGGGAATTAATCCCGGCATGGATAAAACGCGGGTATTATTGCCCGCTGGAGATTCCTAGCGAACAAAAACAAGAGTGAATTTATGGAGGTTATGAAATGGGAATTCCTGTTTTAATTCTTGGTGAAAGCGGAAGCGGCAAATCGACTTCCTTGCGGAACTTCACAGAAAAGGAAATCGGCATCTTTAACGTTGCGTCCAAGCCGCTTCCGTTCCGCCGCAGACTGCCAATCATCAATGGCGCTGGGTATCAAGGGATCGTTCAGACGCTGCAATCTGGCGGCTTTAAATCGTACGCCATCGACGACAGCCAATATCTGCTGGCGTTTGAATTCTTCGACAGAGCAAAGGAGGTTGGATATACCAAATTCACCGATATTGCTCTGAATTTTAAAAATCTGATTCAGTTCGTTATCACGCAGACACCGCCGGACTGCATCGTTTATTTCCTGCATCACACAGAGACAATGCAGGACGGAACGCTGAAAGCAAAAACGATTGGGAAGATGCTGGACGAAAAGCTGACCGTAGAGGGGCTGTTTTCCATCGTACTGCTTTGCAGATCGGAAAAGGACAAGCATTATTTTGTCACCCAGTCTGAGGGTTATTCCACAGCGAAAAGCCCGATGGATATGTTTCCAAGCGAAATTGACAACGACCTAAAACTGGTAGACGACACGATTCGCGAATACTGGGGTCTGAACCCGAAGAATAACAAGGAGGAACAAAAATGAAAAGGATTAACTGGAACAACGTGCAGGATGCTGCCGAATTTGACAACCCCATCCCCGGCGCTTATATCGCAGGAATCTGCAACATTCAGGACAACGAAGAAAAAGAGTGCCTGAAAATCGAATGGGATTTTGCTGAGGGCGAATATAAGGGCTACAACGGTGATACATTCGACCGCGCCGGTTTCTGGCCGATCACGCTCTACAGATCGTACAAGCCGGCTGCGCTTCCATATTTCAAGGCATTCAAGACAGCTGTTGAGGAATCGAATCACGGCTATCACTTCGACGAAAGCAACCTTAATGGGTTGATTGGAAAGCGCTTCGGCGTGATCCTCGGAGAAGAGGAGTACAAAAAGAACGACGGCAGCGTCGGCACTCGGTTGTATGTCAGCGCAACAAAATCGATCCGGGCGATCCAAGATGGCGACTTTAAAATTCCGGCAAAGAAGACGCTCGGACAAAAGGCAGCTGGCAGCGGCTCCGCGGCAGCAGCACCGTCCTTCGGTGGGTTCGCTCCGCTCGGCGATAACACCCCGCTTCCGTGGGAATAAAGAGGAATTCGCAATGCGTTTTGATGTTTGCATTGAGGAATTCATTACAGGCTGCGTGGAAGTTGAGAATGAGATCAATTTTTACAACATAACTGTGGAAGAACTCGAAGTCCTGACAAAACTTGTTGACCGGTGCAATCACCTGCTTATTATTTGCCAGCCGAAAAGTGAGGATTGATTCATGGCAAAATGCTATGTGAAAGCCTTTTTTGACTGGATCGAGCAGACGGCAGCGCTGGAAGACGATGAACGCGGGAGGCTGTTTATTGCAATCCTCGAATATGCGAGGTCTGGTATTGTCCAAGACCTCGCGGGGCGGGAATCTATCCTGTTTCCGGTATTTAAATCACAGGTTGACCGCGATTTAGAGAGCAGCGCAGCTTACGCCGAGAATGGCAAAAAAGGCGGCAAAACGAAAATTTTAAACCAAACCGAAGCAAAGCTAACCAAAGCTAACCAAAGTGAACCAAAACGCCCTAACAAAGAAAAAGAAGAAGACAAAGAAAAAGACAATGACAAAGACGAAGAGATAAAGGCGGCTTCGCCGCCAGCGCGCGCGAAGAGCAGCGATTTCGATCTCTTCTGGCAAGCGTACCCGAAAAAAGTCGGGAAGGAAGCCGCTAGGAAAGCATTCAGCCGGGTAAAAGCCCCGCTAGAATCACTCCTGACCGCCATAGAGCGGCAGAAGTGTGGCAACCAATGGACGACGGAAAACGGGCGCTTTATCCCCAATCCGGCCACATGGCTGAATCAGGGACGCTGGGAGGACGAGGTTGCGCAAACACCGCTTGTCCGTGCCGCAAAGCCCGGCTACGGCGTGCAGCAACACCACGACGACCTTGATCCGATGGAGCGCGCAGCCGTGGATAGGCTGCTGGAAGGAGGATAAAACATGAGATTTGTGGCGGATTGTTGCCACGATATCACCAACATCGAGGCCGACCGTATGGAGCTCAAGGACGAAAAGTTACTGGTATACAACCGCGGGCGGCTGGTGTACATGGCGGATCTGGGCCAGATCATGCTGGCGAAGCTGACGGCGGGGAGGGATGAGGCGAAATGACAGACAAGGAAATCGTGCAGGCGCTGCGGTGCACGTCTACACCGGGAGGCCCATCCAGAGAATGCGAGAAGTGCCCATACTGGAAGAAGGAACGACTGAATGAGCAGCTCAAAGAGAAGCTGGGAACGGACACATGGACAAGCTGCGACGTTGACAAAGTTGGCATGGATGCCGCCGACCTCATCGAGCGCCTGACCGCCGAGAATGCGGCGCTGCGGGAGAATGCGCCGCAGTGGGTCAGCGTGGAGGATAGGCTGCCGGAGGCGGGAAAGCGCGTCCTTGCTACGGACGGCGTATTTGTTGGAGAAGCGTACCGCACAAGCGCAGATACATGGCGCAGATATGACGGCGTTGCCATGCGGGACTGCATCGGCAGTGCAGTCACCCACTGGATGCCGCTGCCGGGAGTGCCGGAGGAAGGAGACGGACATGGAGCGACTGACTGAAAAGCACTATCTCGCGGAAGACCACTACATGAAGTGCTCTGAAAACTGCAACGTGGATATGGATTGCGTGGATTCCGGTTTGAAGCAATCGAAGCGTGGAACAAGAGGAGTGGAAAGGAGGCCGACCATGTCTGACGAATACATCAGCCGCGAGCGGACGCTCACACTGCTTAAAAGCCTAGGCAGCCGGGATTACCGCCGGGAGAAGGGTACGATACAGGACGCGATCAAGATGATCTCATCATCCAAGTACACGCCCGCTGCCGACGTTGTGCCGGTGGTGCGGTGCAGGGACTGCGAAAGTTGCCGCAAGCTAAACCGAAAAAACGCGGATGAAAACAACTATGTCGAAGGAGTACTGTGGTGTACAAGTTTGGACTGGGGCGTATGGCCTGACGATTTTTGCAGCTACGGCGAACGGAGGCCAACATGAACATCACACTTTTGAAGTACCCTACCGATGAAGACTGGGCGTTTGCAAAGCAGTGCGCTTTGGTCACGATTGGGAAAGAAATGAAAACGGCACCGGGCATGGAGTGGAAACACTCCATCCTCCGGGCGCGGCACAGCCCCATTCGGACGTTACAGTTCGCGTTTTACCTTGAGGGCGTTCCGTACTGGGTGAGCACACATCTGGCCCGCCACGTCCACGCACAGCCGTTTATCCGCAGCCAGCGGAACGACCGTCAGGACGAATACGACCGGAACACTGCGCGGCAGGACGCGCCTGTGGACATGATCTGGTACATGAACGCGGAAGAACTGATGACTATCATGGAGAAGCGGCTTTGCGGGCTAGCGGCGTATGAAACATGGAAAGTTGCCGATGCGATATCCGATATTGTGATCAGTAAATGTCCGGAATTTAAGGGACTACTTGCACCGAAGTGTGCGAAATATGGAATCTGCGAGGAAATGAGGCCGTGCGAAGAAGGAAGGAGGCTGCAAGGTGGGCACAATTCTGGCGATTGACCCCGGCAATACCCAATCCGGCTATGTGGTGGTCGAGCACGACGGCGAAGAGATTCGCCGCGTGCTGGACGCCGGGAAAATCAATAACGATGACATGCTAATGTTGCTTAAACAAAAACTTTACGCGGGGTGTAAGGATTTCGCAATCGAAATGATTGCTGGGATGGGCATGACGGTCGGGCAGGAAGTGTTCGACACCTGCGTCTGGATAGGCCGCTTCTGGGAAGCCGCAATGATTATATTTTGGCAAGATGGCTATGACCCCAAACGGATATACCGCCGTGAAGAAAAGCTTGATCTGTGCGGATCGCTCTCGGCCAAAGATGCAAACATCCGGCAGGCTCTCGTTGACCGCTACGTGCCCGGACAGCCGAATTTCGGAAAGGGCACAAAGAAGAACCCCGGCTTCTTCTATGGCTTCTCTGCGGATATGTGGGCGGCTATGGCGGTCGCCGTGACGTATTTCGATAAGTACATCAAGGGGGTGAAGCTATGAGCAAGATGCAGCGCAAGCCGCCGAGGCCGCCGATGCAGCTGACGTGCGACACCTGCGGGAAAACGTTTATGCGGGCTCCATCGAAGTACAAGGCAAAATATAATTTTTGCAGCGTGGAATGCGCCGGGGTTGCACATATGGCGGCTGCGATGGGACGGACTGACCGCGTGCAGATCCTGATTACACGGTCAATCCCGGTATACCCGGAAATGCGGCCTGTCTGCGGGCGGGTGTATCCCGCCGAGAAGTACAAGTACGCGACAAATCGGACTGGCTACGTCGTTGCGGTAAACGGCAAGCGCGTATGTGTGAGGGTGGACGAATGCAGGGAAATCTAGGGCTCACACCGGTGCAGGCTCCGTGTAAGGGCTGCGCGGACAGGCACACCGGCTGCCATACTGACTGCACCCGGTACATAGCATTCCGCCGGGAGGCGGACAGATACAAGCAGGAGCAATCAAAGGACGCAGCGAGATATGCAACGACACGGGGCTGCCTTCGGACGCTGCGGGACGCTGGCCGCGCGAAGCGGGAGGGGAGGAATCACTACTGATGAGCGGGATCACGAATGAGGCATATGCGGCATGGCTGGAAGAATCGCTGCAGCTGATTTACAAGGTCAAGCCGACAGCGATTGCGATTGCGGCGATTGCAGAGACCGGAGAGACGGTAACGGGCTATTTCAACGCAAGCGCGCAGGACAAAGCTGTATTTGCCCACCATATCCAGAGCGATATTGTGCTGGATATCATCAAGGCAAACGCCGTAGAAATCAAGGTCATGATGGAGGGCGTAGACGATGGAACAGATTAAGGGCGCAAAGCACGACTGTAACTTGTGTATGCACAAAGAGGTTTGCGATCTATGGAGCAAGCATGAGTGCCAAGATGCATCCAGTTTCCAACTTGACGGCTGCGACTACTACCGGGACAAGAGCCGTTATATCTGTGTGGACGATATCAACGGCCCTGGGCCGGATCCACGCGGGGAAGAGGGTACACCGGGCTGCATGGGGAAGTCCGGCTGGGATATCACAAAATGCCTGCGTGAAGTTATCAAGCAAATCGAGCTGGAAAGAGTTATACGGGACAACCCAAAGGAGGCGGCGCAATGCGAGGACGCGAGCGGACGCGGCAACGACTGAGGGCCGAACTGCACCGACGCAATATCAGGATCAATCAACTGCCGGAGTACATACCGTACTCCGGCAAGACGTGTTATAATTACCTTTCCGGCAATGTTGCAATGTCGCAGGAGTTTGCAAAAGCCGTGCAGCGGATGTTGGATGAATGGGACAATAAGCGAAGCGCCCGGCCTTGACTGGCTGGGCGCTTTCATTTATTCTCCGCGCATGATGGCTTTGATGGCCTGCGCGGCGGAATAGCCGTTCACCAAAAAAGCATCAATGCGATCCAGTAAGTCTTTGTCGTCGTCGTAGCGAAATGCGACGCTGTATTGCTTATACGTCTTTGCATTGTACCGTGCTTTTACGGCTGTGCTGGTGTGCGTTTTCCGCTTTGGCTTCTGTCCTTCTGGCATGGCGTTTCCTCCTGTCAGCGCTCCCACGCGGATTTCGCAATGTCCTTGACGGCAATAATGCCGGGGTGGGCTTTCCGCTCTGCCTCATAGGCTGCAAAAGCGGCGTATCGCTCCACGCCGGGATAGGTGGTGCGCTGTACTTCTTCCGGCTTGATTGTAGCATCTTCAAAAACCTTCGTCAACGTCAAATCGTAATAAACGTGATTATCGGAGTAGCTGCGGCGGCGCGTCAGCTTCAATTCGTAATGCCACGGCGCGACGCTCAGAAGCTGCACCCGCGCATAAAGCTGCGCCTGGTATTCCTGCATCTGTCTGATCGTCTCCTGCGCTTCTGCAATGTACCGGGACGCATACGCGCCCCAGTGCTTGCAATCGCTGATGGTGTTGATGGTGCCCGGCTGCTTTAAGAGCAGGCTGCGGCGCTCTTCGTAAAAGCCTCTGCTGTATTCCATGGCCGCGCCTCAATTCCAGAATCCAGCATACCGGGCCGAGACAATGACATCATCCAGAATGCTTTCCGGCGTTCCGGTGTCGGACATGAGTAGGGATACAAAATCGCCAACGTCGTAGTCTTCACAGCCGGTGAAGTTCCACAGCCGCCCAGCGCCGTCTATGAGCGTTACTGTGTCCGTATCATAATCAACCTCAATGACCTTCGCTGTGCGGGCGTAGAGTGTTGCAACGGGCTTCTGCGCGGCCTCTGTGGCGGCTGCTTCGGCGTCAGCTTTGACAGCTTCCAGTTCGGCAGAAAGGCGGGCATTTTCGGCGCGGAGTGCGTCAAGTTCAGCGGTGCGCGAGGATGCCCGAAGGGACATGGAAACAAGAGAGAGAACGAGAGCAACGAGAGATAAAGCAATGGCCTTTTTCATGGTAAAACTCCTTCTGCCCTCGTAACCTCCGGGGCGGGTGTTCGTTTAGATGTCGTATGCTTCGGCTCTTTCGACTTCGCCGCCGATCTGCCAGGAATAGCCCTTGCCAGTGGCAGTGATACAGAAGGCAACGTCTGTGACAATCTCGCCGTTGTTGCCGCCCTCCATAGGGATGATGTTTTTCAGGGTGGGAGCAAAGCCAAAGGTCTTTTTCATGGCGTCGCGCGCGGCCCGCTTGTAATCCATGCTGGTGATCTTTTTCGTAGTGGCGGGGCCCTTTGCAATCAACTCGGCGTGGATGTCGTACAGATGCGCGGCAGCGTAGGTAAAGCTGACAAGGTCAGCGCCGGTCATTTGCTTCTGCTCTGCGTGGCCGTCCCAGTTGTCAATAATGGATACTCTGTAAAGCGCGTTGCGATTGATGTTTACAGTGTTAAAATTCTTTGCCATGGTGCATACTCCTTTCATCTGGTGCGGGGCGGATTAAACCGCCACCGCTGTTTCGGACATCTGGACGTTGTACGAACCGTACTTCCGGCGGATATCGCCCATCGAATAGTTACCACGCCGCCACTTGCGGCCCGCTTCTTCGTGGTGCCAACTCCAAAGCATCTTGTCCTTGCTCCACTTGCAGCCGAGAGCCTTTAAGGTTTCCTTGTGTTCGCGGGTGTTGCCGCCAATCCAGAGCCAAGAGCCGCAGATCTCAATGTTGAGGCCGGAAAGCTTTAGCAGTTCGACGACGACGCGCCGGAATTCTTCCGGGGTCTCTGTGGTCTGGTGGTACTCGTCGGCGTTTGCGTTATGCGCGGCTTTCAGGGCCTCGAAAACGCGGTCATGCTCTGCGTTGATCGCCTGCATCGTGGCGACGTCGCCGCCAACGTCCGGATGATGGATCGCGGCCAGCTTGCGGTAAGCAACGCGGAGTTCGTCGAGGGTCTTGCAATCTGCGAAATACTGTGTCATAATAAATACGTCCTTTCTGAAACTGTGTCATGTTTTGTTTGGGCTTGCCGCTTCGGTGTTGGTAGCACCGGGGCGGCTTCTTTGTTTCTGTGGCTTCATCATAGCACATACTAATCAGTATGTCAAGCATGAATTTCAGAAAATTTTCTTCCCTGCGTGTCAACCCTTTTATTTCTCTATTTTAAAACGCTGGTTAGCCCTGTGATATCAAGGCTTTCCGGCGTTTTCACTGTAGGGAAGAATTTCTCTATCATTCAATTTTGCTGTTATGCTTGCGCTAGCAGCGCAGCGCTGCAAGCGAGCTTGCAAGCGTCAGCGCGACGCGCAAGCGCAAGTTTAATGCGAGGAGGGCAGGGCATGGCATCCACGGGGAAGCGGATCAAGCCGGAGCAGCAGGCCGCAGCAATGGCAAGTTATGTTGTGTCCGGCGATTATTCGGAGGCCGCGCGCCAGGCGGGAGTTAACAGGGCAACAGCAAAAGCGATTGTAACTGATCCAGATAATAAACAGGCCATCGCCGACTTAAAAAAAGACGCGTCTGCGGCGATGCAGGATTATATGCGGCGGTGTCTCCCCAATGTTCAGCGGCTATCGGATAAGATGCTTGATTTAGCCGAGGAGCGCATGGGTGATTGTAGCGCATATCAGCTGATCGGAATGCGGAATCTCCTTATTCAAGAGCAAATGCAGCAGATCGGCGGCAATACGGCTGTGCAGGTTAATGTTGTGTTCGGCAGCAAACCGGGCGACATGGACGCGTTCAAATAGCCAACGCCACCAAATATCTATTTTGTGGCGTTCATAATTCTTGAGAAGTTCTGAAAACGCATAGTTTATTATAGATATCACAACAATATACAAATATTCGTGCATACTTCGTATAATATACATACCTTCAGCAGTGCATAACGCTGCATAATGTCTGCGCGCCTGCGTGCTGCGCGTGCGTGTGCATCTGTAGCCCTGGGCCGCAGGCCATTAAGGCCCCCGCGCCTGCCCTGCCTCGTCCGTGCGTGAGTGCGCACAGCCCCAAGCAAGGAAGCGGGCATAGGGAGGGGTGGTGGAAAAGAGGCGGGGAATTTCATTCCTATGTATATATATGATTAAACCCACGCGTATTCCCCCTCCCAAAGTGGGGTAGCTACAAAACAGGCGGCACCCTTCCGGAAACCCGCCTCTGAAAATTTCAAAAAACCAGACAAAAAGACCGTGTTGTGTTGGTCTTGCCTGCCTTAAGCAAGCGGGCAATCCTCCTTCATTACTTCCTTTCCTCTTGTTCTGTCGGGTGCCAGGAACACCCGGCAGGCAAGACGAGCACAGCACAGAGGTACTGCATGGGCAAGCAATCGTACAAGCGAACAGCACCGGGCGAGACCGTGAAAATCGACCTCGGCAAGCCGAACAGCGAACCGCAGCGGCAATTCTTTGCCTCGACGGTGAAATACACCTGTTACGGCGGTGCGCGAGGCGGCGGGAAAAGCTGGTGCACGCAGAGAAAACCGGTCGGCGCTTGCCTGTACTATCCGGGGCTTAAAATACTGATTCTCAGACGCCGGTATGAAGACCTTGAGAACAGCGTAATCGACCCGATTGTAAAACTGGTTCCGGAGACCGTCGCCGTGTATAACGTGCAGAAGCATCTTCTGTCGTTCAAAAACGGCTCGACAATCAAGTTCGGCAATATGGACGGCTTCGGCTCTGCTGTTGCCGGTAAATATCAGGGTCAGGAATACGACTGGATCTTCATCGAAGAGGCGACGCAGTTCACAGAGCAGGAATTCCGTGGAATCGCGGCCTGCTGCCGTGGCGCGACGCCGTTTCCGAAGCGGATGTACCTGACCTGTAACCCCGGCGGCATCGGCCACCAGTGGGTGAAGCGCCTGTTTGTCATGCGGGACTTTCTGCCGAACGAGAATCCGGACGATTATTTATTCATCAAGGCGACTGTCGAGGACAATGTTGACCTGTTGGAGGGATCGCCCGATTACGTCAACGCGCTTGACCTTCTGCCAGAGGATGTGCGCAGGGCGCACCGCTTCGGCGATTGGGATGCGTTGTCCGGCGGCTTCTTCCCGGAATTCCGGCGCGGGGTGCATACCTTCCCGGAAGATTTTCCGATTGACCCGCGCTGGGCGAAATACCGGGCATTTGACTACGGCCTTGATATGTTCGCCTGTCTATGGGTGGCAGTCGATTTTACCGGGCGCTGCTATGTGTACCGGCAATACAACGAAACGCGGTTGATTGTCTCCGAGGCGGCAAGCGCGGCGATCTCGCTGACGCCTGCGCGAGAGCGGATCGAATATACGATTGCGCCGCCGGATATGTGGTCAACACAAAAGGATACCGGCAAGACAATGGCGCAGATCTTCGGCGAATGCGGCCTGCCGGTTCTGAAAGCAGCGAACAACCGCGTGCAGGGCTTTATGGCTGTTAAGGAAATGCTGAAGCCGCTGCCGGACGGGAAGCCGGGGCTTCTGATCTGCGAAAGCTGCAAAAGCCTGATTGACGATTTGCAGGCGATTCAGCACGACGAAAAGAATCCGAACGACTGCGCCAAGCAGCCGCACGAGTTGACACACGATGTAGACGCGCTGCGCTATTTCTGCGTGATGCGGACGCTGAAACCGGAAAAGCCGGTCGAGGTGGACGACTACGAAGAAGACCGGCTGGACGACTACGATGAGTACATGACCGGCGGCGCGCCGAGCGCTTCCTATATTGGGTATTGAGTACATAAAGGGGTTTAGGTATGAACACGACAACGGCAGCTTGGGTATTTGCCCGTGCGATCCATCTGATGGACGAGCAGAACGAAACGACTGGCGAAACATCGACGGCGGATACTTCTGAATATAAGCTGCGCACGCTGTCGATTCTCAATATCCTGCGGCATGAACTGTTTCCGTATTCTGATACCTACGAGGCGCAGGAAGACGGGACACGCGATATCTGCGCGGAGATCAAGAACTTTACGGATGTCATTGATCTGGACGACGTGCTTGCACAGGGCATCATGCCCTACGGTCTCGCGGCACATTTGCTGCTGGGCGAAAATGATTCCATGGCGGCGTTTTTCAACTCCAAATACTCTGAATTGATTCAGAGTCTGGCGGCAAAGAAAGCGTCCAAATGGGAGGACATTACGCCGTATTACGGCGGATTGTTCTGCTAAATGCGTAAACTGACGGCCCACCATAGCCGTTAAATTGGCCCACCATAGCCAAATACAGGAGGACACCATGAACGAGAACGAAACCGAAGTTGTTGTTGACGACGACAACTACGACGTGGATTTGAGCGAATTCGAGGACATGACTGAGGACGACGGCGACGGAAACCAGCCCGAGTCGGAGGAACAGGCAGACTCCTCGCAGGAGCAGGAATCCACAGACGCTGAGGACGCGCAGGGTGAAGACGGCACGGCTGCTGACGAGCAGGACGGCGCTGACGGACAAATGTTCGACCTCAAGTACAACAAGGAAACGAAGCCGTATACGCGGCAGCAGGTAACGGAACTGGCGCAGAAAGGTCTGAATTATGACCATGTAACGGAGCAACGCAACCGGCTACAGCAGGAGAACGCGGAACTTTCCAAGTACCGCGATGAGAATGCACCTGTTCTTGAAGCCCTGAAAGCGGCGGCGGAAGCAGCTGGGAAGGATCTTCCGGAGTTTTTGACCGCAATTCGCGCAAATATGCTCGTTTCTCAAGGACTTAGCCCGGAGGTGGCGCGCGAACGGATTCTGCGCGAGGACGCAGAACGCCGATTGCAGGCGACCACGGCGGAAAAAGCGCGCAAAAGTGAGACGGAAGCACGGCAGCGTGAGGATATCCGCCGGTTCCAAGAGAAGTTCAAGGGCGTCGATCCCAAGACCATTCCGCAAGAGGTCTGGTCGGCTGTCGGCAGGGGGGAATTGCTGGTAGACGCTTACGGCGATTACCAGCGGCATGAGTTGGAACGTCAACTCAAGGAGGCCAACGAAAAGCTGGCTATCCGAGCTAAAAACGAAAGCAATAAACAAAAATCGCTGGGGAGCCTGCAATCGACAAAGCGGGAAACCGGCAAAGACCCGTTCCTGGAGGGCTTCCTTAGCGACGACTAATAGGAGGTCTATATGGCAGGAGTTATCAATCTTGCAGACAAGTATTCCAGTCAGGTACTGGAGAGATTTTTTCAGGACAGCTACACGCAGGGTTCGTTCAGCAAGAAGTTCGACGGCGAATTTATCGGCGTAAAGTCTGTCAGATTCCACGAGGTAGGCACGGTGCCGCTCGTTGACTACAACCGCAGAGGCAACGGCAACAGATACGGCACTCCGAAGGACCTGACCGACGTGGAGTACGAACTCCCGATGGAAAAGGACCGCTCGTTCTCCTTCGTTATCGACAAGGGCGACATGAAGGAGCAGATGGGCATCAAGAAAGCGGGTACATGTCTGCGCCGCGAGATGCGCGAGGTTGTTACCCCGGAAATCGACAATTATCGTATGGACAAGTGGGCAGAAAAGGCCGGTCTGCACGTTGCTCTTTCGGCTGAACCGTCCAAGACTACGATTGTCGAGAATATGCTTGATGCGAACGTCGCGCTTGACGAGCACAACGTTCCGGCGGAAGGCCGCACGTTCTACATCAATCCGAAGTATTACAAGTTCATCAAGCTTGCCTCCGAGTGGAACAACATTGAGCCGCTGGCAGCAAAGGCACTCGGCAAGGGTATTGTTGGTGAGTTTGACGGCGTTCCCGTCAAGAAGATTGCGAGAATGCCCGCGAACGTGTACTTCATGCTGGTGTTCAAGAACGCCGCGATTTCCCCTGTGAAACTGCATGAGTACAAAATGCACACCGACCCGCAGGGCTACAGCGGCGCGCTTGTGGAAGGTCGTTTCCTGTACGACGCATTCGTTATGCCGACCATGGCGAACGGCATCTATGTTGCCTGCGCGGCTGGTAAGGTCTGTACGAAACCGACGATTTCGGTTTCCAGCCACACCGTCACGCTGACCGCAGGCGAAGGTGAGACCATCAAGTACACGCTTGACGGCTCCGACCCGCGTTTCTCTAAGACTGCGGTTGAGTACAGTTCTTCTTCTAAGCCGACTTCTGCGGCTGGTGATACGATTCGCGCAGCGGCGTTCAAGACCGGCATGTTCTGGTCTGATATGGCTGAGGCGGTCGATGCGTAAGCAAAACATAGGGCGTACAGCAATGTACGCCCTATTCCTTTTGAGGGATAAATACTATGGCGACAATTTCCACTAAAGACGACAGCAAAATCTTTACAATTAAGAAGTTTCTGGGGCTGAACGAGTCCACGGACGGCGATACGCAGCTGAAAATGGGCGAAGCATCCGTTTTGAAGAACTTCGAGATCACAAGTGAATATCATCTGCGCGTCAGACCGGGCTTTCAGACGCTGCACAACTTTACAGGAGCCGTGCGCGGGATGTGGCACGGCTATGTTGCGGGCGGCGAAGTGACCGTTTGCGCAGCTGACGGCGCAGTTTGGAATATTACAGAATCCGGAGCGGAGAACATCGGCGACATTCTTGATGCGCCGACCGCGTTTTTTGGCTTCGGCGACAAATTGTATATCCTGAACGGTTCGGAATATCTGGTATGGGATGGGATCGGATACGTCGATACCGTAAGCGGATATGTTCCAGTCATTGTGACCGCTTCCGCACCGGGCGGGGGCGGCACAACGCTGGAGCCAGTCAATATGCTGACGGGCAAACGCCGTGTACGCTTCTCTGCTGACGGAGAATCCACGGTCTATCAGCTTCCGGAAACGAATGTCACGAGCATTGACTTCGTTTTCGTAGAAAATGCAGAGCAGACGACCGGCTTCACGGTTGATAAAGAGGCCGGAACAGTGACTTTCACGGAGGCCCCGGCGCAGGGCAGCAACAATGTCGAGATTTTCTATAACGTGGCAAACACACTGCGCGGGAAGATTGAAAAAATGCGGTTCAGCGAGTTTTTCAACGGATCTTCCGATACGCGCGTATTTCTGTACGGCGACGGCAGCAACAAGGCATATTACTGCGGCGTGACGGAAGACGGCGAAGCAAGCGCCGAGTATTTCCCGGATCTGTACGAAATGCAGATTGGCACGGCCAACACGCCGATCACGTCCATGTCTCGGCACTACTCGAAGCTGCTGGTTTTCAAGCCGGATGCGGTTTATGCGACCAGCTATTCTGCAATCACGCTGGAAGACGGCAGCACAACGGCGGGCTTCTACACTGTCCCGATTCACCGGGAGATCGGAAACGAAGCGCCCGGACAGGTGCAGCTTGTCAACAACTACCCGCGCTCTATCTGCGCAGGCAACATTTTCGAGTGGAGGCTTGCGACCACGCTTTATGCGGACGAGCGCAATGCCAAGAACGTTTCTGCCCGCGTCCAGCAGACTATGAATCAGGCCGACGTGACGAAAATTTTCACGTTCGACAACAATATGACGCACGAATACTTTGTGTTCCTGAACGACGCGGATGGAACCGTGCTGGTCAACAATTACGAAAACGATACATGGTATATGTTCACGGGGCTTCCTGCGGCCTGTGGGTGCGCTGATGGCAAGGAAATGTATCTCGGCTTCTCGGACGGGCGGCTGGTCGATTTCGACCATATACACACAGCTGACGACGAAGAGCCGATTCAATCCCGGTACGAATCCGGGAATATGTCTTTCAACGCAGACTTCAAGCGGAAAACCAGTTCTATTATCTGGGTTTCGATGAAGCCCGCGACGAATGCACGGATTCTGATTTCGGCCCGTTCTGACAAAAAGAGCGATTATGCGGAGAAAGAGGTTTCCTCAAATCTGTCCGGCTTCGATCATGTGAATTTTATTCACTGGTCGTTCCTGACAAACCGTGCGCCGCAGATCGAGCGGATCAAGCTGAAAGTGAAGAAGTTCGTTTATTACAAAATTATCATTACAAGCGGTTCGACCTTCGGCGACGTGACTGTGCTCGGCATCGACCAGAAGGTTCGGTATACCGGCAATGTGAAATAGGAGCATTCCTGTAACTCGTAAAACGCGCCAATTGAAAAGAGAAGAACCTCACGATAAGATTGAGGTGCATCTGGCCGGATGTAACAACCCAATCAAACCGGAGGTTCAAGATGAATTATACACAGAACAGCAAGATAGCACAAGTCACAGAGAGAAGTTTAGTTGTCGGTGTGGACATCGGCAGCGAGACGAATTATGCGCGAGCGTTCAACTGGCGCGGGCAGGAAGTGTCAAAGAAAGCGTTTCGTTTCAACAACAGTCAGGAAGGCTTTCAGAGCTTTCTGGAGTATCTGAGAAGCAGCCAGATAATCGCCGCTGCCGAGCAGATCATCGTAGGGTGTGAGCCCACGGGACACTACTGGTTCACCCTTGCCAAGTATCTGAAGGCACAGCAAATCAACATGGTTCTTGTCAATCCGTATCATGTAAAGCAAATCAAGGAATTGGATGACAACAGCCCCAGAAAGACGGATCAGAAAGATCCAAAAACCATCGCAAAGCTGGTAGTGGATGGAAGATACAGTTATCCGTATCTCCCAGAGGGCATCTACGCAGATTTGCGGGAAGCAGTCTCAAGCCGGGAGCGGATCGTGAAGGAAG
>ERZ808266.377-NODE-377-length-15916-cov-5.401173_pt1 | contig 15916 bp, 14 predicted proteins | sample MGYA00521278_ERZ808266 | MGnify/ENA primary metagenome ERZ808266 (study PRJEB31516, sample SAMN03275591) | gut metagenome | biome: mammalia-associated habitat; material: feces | host: Papio cynocephalus | place: Kenya | collected 2012-08-02 ... | reverse complement strand
CTTTCCCGTAGTCTTTCTCAATCTTGTCGATCGTGGCCTGCAGCGCCTTGAGTTTCGCGGCTCCCGCGTCTGTGGCCTTAGCCTCTACCTCTTTTGCCATAATGATTAAATATAGTTGTTAGTTGTTTTTGGGCGAAAAGATGTCGCCTTTGTGACAAAGATATAAAATTACGTCCAATCCAGCGTTATTTTTCACTAAATTTGTAGTAAAATGATAAACTCGAAAGATATGCGGGAGCAACTGTTGGGAAAGACACCTGATGAATTGAAGGAAATCGCTTTGAATGTCGGTCTGCCAGCCTTTACGGGCAAGCAGATCGCTCAGTGGATGTACGGACGAAAGGTTCGTAGCATAGATGAGATGACCAACATCTCGAAGGTCGGGCGTGAGAGACTTAAAGAAGAATATTCACTCGGCGTGATCGTGCCTTCGGCTTGCCAGGTCTCGTCAGACGGCACGAAGAAATATCTTTTCCCGATAGGGGAGGGCAACGCCGTCGAGGCTGTGATGATTCCGGATGACGAGAGGAAGACCCTCTGCGCCTCTTCCCAGGCTGGCTGCCGCATGGGGTGCAGGTTCTGCATGACAGGGCGTCAGGGATTCCATGGCAATCTCACCGTGGCGGAGATCCTTTCCCAGTTCATCGCCATCGATGAGGCCGCGGAACTGACGAACGCCGTGTTTATGGGGATGGGCGAGCCATTGGACAATTTTGACAATGTGATGAAGGCCATCGAGGTGCTGACGGCGGACTGGGGATTCGGCTGGAGTCCTAAGCGCATCACACTCTCCACCATAGGAGTCCTGCCGAACCTTCGGAAATACCTCGACTCGACCCGCTGCCACCTCGCCGTCAGCCTCCATAACCCGTTCCCGGACGAAAGGGCGGAACTTATGCCGGTGCAGAAGGCATGGCCGGTGCAGGAAGTGATCGACATGATCCGTGAATATGACTTCACGGGCCAGCGCAGGGTCAGCTTTGAATATACGATGTTCGCCGGCCTGAACGACAACAAACGTCATGCCGACGCTCTTATCCGTCTTCTCCGCGGGCTGGAGTGCAGGGTGAACCTCATCCGCTTCCACAAGATTCCCGACGCTCCGTTCGAGACGCCACCGCAGATCATAATGGAACGCTTCAGGGATAGACTTTCCAATCACGGAATAACCTGCACGATAAGGGCTTCCAGAGGTGAGGACATTCTTGCCGCCTGCGGGATGCTGGCCGGAGAGCATAGAAATAAATGATAATATGAAATAATCTGAGGATGACTATGGAAACGAAGATAAGAATGTTTATGGCATCGTTGGCCGTGATGGCCGCATCGGTGTTCTCGGTCGCTGCCCAGATTCCGCATTCGGAGCTGGACACCAGACGCGAGAGGAAAGACCTCAGGGTCGAGAAGATCAGACATAAACTGGATTCGATAAGGACAGTGTGTCATCGTCCGACTGTGGCTCTGGTGCTCAGTGGAGGCGGGGCCAAGGGTGCGGCCCACGTTGGGGTGATCAAATACTTGGAGTCTATCGGGATGCCGGTCGATGTCGTGATGGGGACCAGCATGGGAGGTCTGGTTGGTGGAATATATGCCTTGGGGTACGACGCCGATCACCTTGATTCGCTGATCCGAGGCATTGATTGGGACATGGCCCTGAGCGACAGGGTACCGAGAGATTATCTGTCATATTCATCAATCAAGTATAAGGAGAAATATGTCTTGTCTTTCCCGTTCTTTTACGACAGGAAGGAGTTCATGCAGATGAAGGAGTCTGACCAACAATATACCCGCAGAGTGGAAGACATTCATTTCGGAGCCGGTGAGGCGGATGCCACGAACATGGTAAAAGACAATCTCCTGGGCAGTCTTCCTTCAGGAATGGTCTATGGCCAGAACGTCAACAACATATTCAGTTCGCTTTCTGTTGGTTATCAGGACGCGACTGATTTCTACGATCTTCCGATTCCGTTTCTATGCGTGGCGACCGACCTTGTCTCCGGCACCGCAAAGATCTGGACTGAAGGCAAGCTCAACACGGCTCTCCGCTCTACGATGTCAATTCCTGGGCTTTTCGCTCCGGTCCGCGTGGATGGTATGGTGCTGGTTGACGGTGGCATGAGGAACAACTACCCGACTGACCTCGCGAAGAAGGTAGGGGCTGACATTGTGATCGGAGTGAACCTCTCCGAGGGCTATAAAAGTTACAACGAGATCAACAATCTGGCAGACATCATCAACACCGGCATCGATATGCTTGGCCGCACATCATTCGAGTCCAACATAGACATCCCGGATGTCAACATAGAGCCTGACATGCATGAGTTCAACATGCTGAGTTTTGACGACAGGAGCATTGACACTATCATTCATCGTGGGTATCAGGCAGCTTTGGCTGTCGCGGACAAACTGGATTCAATCAAGGCTGTGGTGGGACAGGACAAAACCACCCTTCAGAACGATCCTGCTGATGACATAAGGCTTCGCAAGGTCCTTGTCTCCGGGGTTGAGATAGCCGGTGTGGACGACAGGGAAAGCCTTTACCTTATGAACAAGATCAAAGTGGGGGCTGGCTCCAGAATGGGCAACCGTGAGATCGAGGATGCGGTGGCCACAATTTTCGGCACCAATGCGTTCGACTATGTGAACTACGAGTTGTTGGGGGACGAGGAGCCTTACCGGTTGAGGTTCAACTGCAAAAGGGGACCAGTGTGCCAACTTGGGCTCGGCGGGCGTTTTGACACTGAGGAAATCGTCTCCGTGCTTGTGAACCTGGGCATCGGAGTCCATAAGATCCAGGGGTCGTCATTGGACTTTACCGGAAAGGTCGGGACTAACCCAAGCGCAAACCTGACATATTCATACATTTTTCCCAAGGGAATGTCTTTGAACCTGATGGCCGGAGTCCGGTACACCGACAGGAACACGTTCAGCATCGGTGACAACAGATTCAGGATCAATTTTCTGGATGTCCGTCAGGAGATATTCCTGTCCAACATCACATGGTCCACTTTCTATCTGAAGACAGGCTTCAGGAATGACTACTACAACGTCAACTCCGTGATGGCCGAGCAGGCTTTCGGGGACTATGATGTCAACCAGCTGTCCAATGATTATGTCACGTTCTTCTTCAATGCCCGCAAAGACTCGTTTGACAATGCCTACATCCCGGCCAAGGGCAAATCATTCGGTGTCTCATACGATTGGGTGTTCGGTGGAGGTCCTCATAAGTTCAATAACTTCCATGCCTTGACATTGGATGCCAAGAAAGTTGTGGGAGGCGACAGATTCGCGTTCATCCCATCGGTTAACATACGTTATCTTATTGGTGACGAGGTTCCTGTGCCTTTCACCAACACAATCGGCGGAAGCATGGCCGGCAGGTATCTGGACCAGCAGATCCCGTTCATAGGAATCAATAACGCCGCGGCGATGCAGAAAATTCTCGGTGTCGCGAGAACTGACTGGCGTTTCAAGTTGTTGAAGAACAATTATTTGACGGCTATCGCTAACTATGCGCTGACATGTGACGAGATTTCAGAATTCAAGAATCTGGGCGAAGGCGTAACAGACTATTTCGGGTGCGGCGTCCAGTACACTTACAATTCTATCGTGGGACCATTGAGTTTCAACGTGCATTGGTCAAGCTACACGCATAACTTCGGACTTTATCTGAGCCTTGGTTTTGATTTTTAGTTTATGGAGGATTTCGCCAAGGTTCTGGACAGGCTTCAAGCCCAATGTGTGAAGAGGGAATATTGCCGCTCGGACATATTCAGGAAGGCTCTGACAGCCTTTGAGGGAGACAGGGACACCGCTGAGAGATTGGTGGCCTCTCTCGTTGAGGATCGCTTTGTCGATGATTCGAGGTACGCCGCCGCTTTCGCCAGGGAGAAGGCAAGGCTTTCCGGATGGGGGCCGGTGAAGATCTCCTTTGCGCTTGCCGCCAAAGGTATATCCAAGGCCGTTGTCTCGGAGGCGTTGAAGGAAGTTGATCAGGAGGAGGCTGACCATCGGATGGTTTCCGTGCTTGAGACGAAGTACCGGGCTCTGAAAGGCGACCCGCAGGAAAAGTTCAAGCTGATCAAATTTGGTTTGACAAGAGGCTATGAATATGAAAAGATAGCCCCGGTGGTAGATGAAATATTGAAGAAGAATAGTTAAATTTGCGACTTCGGAAAGGTGAGGACCTGTGTCTTCGCTGATTCAGGAAACATTAGTCAGAAAGTCGAACTTAATTCAATAGATATGAAAGCGATTGTAAAAACCGATTTCAACTTGCCGGGACAGGTTGGAAAGTATGTCGGTAAGGTACGTGATGTCTACGACATTGACGGAAAGTATCTCGTGATGGTTGTCACGGACAGGATTTCAGCGTTTGATGTGGTTCTGCCGGAGGGTGTTCCGTACAAGGGACAGGTGCTGAACCGCATCGCGGCCAAGTTCCTTGACGCCACATCTGACATTCTTCCTAACTGGAAGGTCGCTGTACCGGATCCGTCCGTCACCGTTGGCTACAAGTGCGAGCCGTTCAAGGTTGAGATGGTCATCCGAGGCTATCTCGCAGGTCATGCCTGGAGGGAGTACAAGGCCGGGAAGAGGACAATCTGCGGAGTTCAGATGCCAGACGGGATGGTTGAGAACCAGAAATTCCCGGAGCCTCTTGTGACCCCGACATCAAAGGCCGCCGAAGGACATGACGAGGACATCTCCAAGGAGGAAATCATCGCCCGGGGACTTGTCGGACGCGAGGACTACGAGAAGCTGGAGGCCTACACGAGAGCCATCTACAAGCGTGGCTGCGAGATTGCGACCCAGCACGGACTGATTCTCGTGGACACCAAGTACGAGTTCGGCAAGAAGGACGGCCAGATCTACCTGATGGACGAGGTCCACACTCCGGATTCGTCCAGGTATTTCTACGCGGATGGTTACGAGGAGAGGCTTGCCAAGGGTGAGCACCAGAAGCAGCTTTCCAAGGAGTTTGTTCGTGAGTGGCTGATGGCCAATGGCTTTCAGGGACAGGAGGGGCAGGAAGTGCCTGAGATGACTCCGGAGGTTGTGACTGGGATCTCTGACCGCTACATTGAACTCTACGAGCACATCACCGGGGACAAGTTCGAGAAGACTGAATATTCCGCCGAAACCATCGAGGCCAACGTCAAGGCTTGCCTTGAGGGCTTGAAATAACTTTTGGACGGCCTGAAACGAATATACGCCCGCAACTGCGAGGTGCGAAGGATTGACAGGACGGTCGCCGAACCGTTCCTCCAATCCTTTCACCGTTTAGGGTACACCCGCTGCCGCCATCTCTATGGCCTGTACGTTGTCCGAGGCGAGGATATTCCTTCAGGCACATTGGTCGCAGTAGCCGGCTTCTCCTCTCCGAGAGTCTGGCGGAAAGGAGAACGCGAAATCCGATCCTGCGAGTGGATTCGCTACGCATCTTTGGACGGTGTGGGAGTGGACGGAGGAATGGGCAAACTCTTGAAGGCGTTCATAGAGGAAGTCAGACCGGACGATGTGATGAGCTATGCCGACGCGTCATGGTCAGACGGTGATGTCTATCGGAAATTAGGCTTCACGGAAGAGGGAACGAAGATATTCCCCGGTGGCGGCAAAAGTCTGAAGTTTAGATTGAAACTAACTGAATATGAATAATAACCGAACTTTGAGGGGGCGAATATTGCGGCTGCTTCTGATCAAGTTGCCGTTGGCTTTTTTTGCGCTGACATTCCTTTGGGTTCTTATTCTGAGATGGTGTCCTGTCTATGTCACTCCTCTGATGATTCAAAGGACGATTGAGTACAGTGGTGACAAGAACTATCATATTCATAAGATTTGGGTGTCCTATGAGAGGATTTCTCCGGAAATGGCGCGCGCCGTTATCGCCAGCGAGGACAACCTCTTCGACATGCACAATGGTTTCGACTGGAAGGCGATCAAACAGGCGCAAAAGGAATATGAGAGCGGACGTCGCCGCCGGGGTGGCAGCACGATCTCCCAGCAAACTGCGAAGAATGTGTTTCTTCTTCCTCACAAATCCATGATCCGTAAAGGTTTCGAGGCATATTTCACTGTCCTGATAGAACTTCTTTGGGACAAGCAAAGAATAATGGAAGTTTACCTGAACGTGGCTGAGATGGGCAAGGGAATATTCGGTGCCGAGGCCGCGGCGGAGCATCATTTCGGGACTTCCGCTGCCAAACTTACGCGACGTCAGGCCTGCCTGATCGCCGCCTGTCTCCCTAATCCGCAGAAACGTAATGCCGGCAAGCCGTCCGCCTACATCAGCAGCCGAGCCGGTGACATCGCCGCCCTTGAGTCCAAGATCGGCTACCCTGACTGGGTCTATCACAAATGATTTAGAAGCTGTTGGGATGTAATTCCCATCGTTTTTGTTATATTTGTAGACTTTCGGTTAAGACAATGTTAACCGTTTACAAATAAAACTGATCTGATATGAAGATACTCGTGACCGGAGCTGCCGGATTCATCGGCTCAAGGCTGATGGCAAGGCTTGCTGAAAGAGGGGATGATGTTGTCGGACTGGACAACATCAATGACTACTATGATGTCCGTCTAAAGTACGGAAGACTTAAGGAGAACGGTTTCGACGGACCGTTTGAGGACGGTGTTGTGACCGTGAGCGGAAGGTTTCAGAACTGCCGGTTTGTCAAGATGTCCATCTGCGACAAGGCCGCGCTGGATGCCCTGTTCGAGAGCGAGAAGTTTGAGAGAGTTGTCAATCTGGCCGCCCAGGCCGGTGTGAGATATTCAATCACAAACCCTTACGTCTATCTTGAGAGCAACCTTCACGGATTTCTGAATATTCTTGAGGCTTGCCGCAACTTCGGCGTGGAGCATCTGGTCTATGCCTCTTCAAGTTCGATCTATGGCCTTAATGAGAAGGTTCCGTTCTCAGAGGATGACAAGGCCGACTGCCCTGTGAGCCTCTACGGAGCCACCAAGAAGGCAAACGAATTGATGGCACATTCATATTCAAAACTCTATGGCTTCGCATCGACGGGACTCCGCTTTTTCACGGTTTACGGTCCTTGGGGCCGCCCGGACATGTCCCCGATGCTTTTCGCCTCCGCCATCGCCAAGGGTGAGCCTATCAAGGTCTTCAACGGTGGCGACATGATCCGTGACTTTACTTACGTGGATGACATCGTGGAGGGTACAATCCGCGTGATCGACCACACTCCGAAGGCAGAGGAATGCGCTCACAACGTCCCTGCAAAGGTTTACAACATAGGTTGCTCACATCCTGTGAAGCTAATGGACTTCATCAGCGAGATCGAACAGGCCTACGGCAAGCCGGCCCGGAAGATTTTCCTCCCGATGCAGGCCGGCGACGTCTATCAGACCAATGCCGACACCACCAAACTGGAGACCGAACTCGGCTACAAGCCAGGCACCTCACTCCACGACGGCATACGCCTCTTCATGGAGTGGTACAAGAGCGACCTCAATCCATTGAAGTAAGCCATTGAATATGCTCGTCAAGCAAGTGTAAGGTATGAGTGACAGGCCGACAGGACAGATCTCAGAGAACAGCAGGAGGATAGCCAAGAACACCCTCGCGCTGTACTTCCGTATGTTCCTGCTGATGGCGATCGGACTCTATACGTCCAGAGTCGTGCTCAACGCCTTGGGGGAGACTGACTTCGGTGTATATGGCGCTGTTGGGGGAGTCGTCTCGATGTGTTCCCTGCTGACCGGTTCTTTGGCGTCTGCCATAAGCCGTTTCCTGACAGTGGAACTTGGAAAAAACGATGAGGGCCGGCTCAAGGACATATTCTCCACATCCGTCATAGTCATTCTGCTTCTCGCGGCGTTGGTCTTTGTTGTGGCGGAACCTTTGGGAATATGGTATGTCGGCAATGTCATGAACCTCCCTCCTGAGCGACTTGAGGCCGCCCGATGGGTATTTCAGTTTTCACTGTTCACATTTGCTGTCAATCTCATGTCCGTGCCGTACAACGCGGCAATCATCGCACATGAGAGGATGACCGCCTATGCCTACATCAGTGTCCTTGAAGGAGTCCTGAATCTTGCAGTGGCTCTGTTTGTGTCGTATTGCTCCTTTGACCGTCTGAAATGTTTCTCTTTTCTGATGTTCCTGTCAGCGGCTGCCGTCAGGTTCACATATGCGGTCTATTGCAAGCGTCATTTTGGCGAATGCCGGGTCAAACTCAAGTTGAACAAGCCAATTTTCGGCCGGATGCTCTCTTTCGCGGGCTGGAGTTTTCTGGGCAACGGAGCTTATATCCTGAACACTCAGGGAATCAATCAGCTCTTGAATATATTCTTCGGTGTTTCTCTCAACGCGGCTCGTGAGGTGATGTCAAAGGTTGAGATGGCTGTGAACAGGTTCGTCACGAACTTCATTACGGCGATCAACCCTCAGATCATGAAGTCATACGCCGCCGGGAACTATGAGTATATGTATCATCTGGTCTGCCGCGGGGCTAAATATTCATATTTCATGCTTTTTGTGCTGGCGCTGCCGCTGATGTTGGAGACACCAGCCATTCTTAGGCTATGGCTGAAGGACGTGCCTGAATATTCAGTGGTGTTTGTCAGGCTGTCATTGGCAACCGCGCTGTGCAACTCATTGGGACACACTTTTCTGGCTGCTGTCAACGCCACCGGCAAGGTTGTGCGTTACCAGATTTGGGTCTCTGTCGTGGGCGCTCTGGTGTTCCCTCTTTCACTTGTCGCTTTCAAGGCCGGATGTCCACCCCAGACCGCGTTTTATATTTATTTTCTTGTCTATTTTGTCCTGATATTTGTCAGGCTGTTTATTGTGACAAGGCAAATCGGAATGCCGAAAGCGTTGTTTGCAAAGGAAGTGTTCTTGAAGATCATTCCTGTCACCATACTTTCGGCCGTGGTCCCTTTGCTGATCATGTGTGAGCTGCCTCCGTCAATCTGGAGATCGCTGGCTGTTTGTGTGTCAAGTGTGCTCTGCGTGGCGGTTTCCATTTATCTTACAGGACTGACAGCCGGGGAAAAGATCTTCATAGCAAGAAAACTCCGGAATATTTTCAAAGTGAATTTGTAGGTATGAATACACGCTATACAGTTGAGAGAAATGTTCAGATACTCATAAGTCTTCTGAAACATAACGGAATAAGGAAGGTCATCGCTTCTCCGGGCACCACTAACATCACATTTGTGGCCAGCCTTCAGAGCGATCCGTTTTTCGAGATGTATTCCGCGGCGGATGAGAGGTCGGCGGCTTACATGGCCTGTGGACTGGCAGAGGAAAGCGGTGAGCCTGTCGTTATAACCTGCACAGGAGCGACTGCTTCCAGAAACTATCTTCCCGGACTGACAGAGGCATACTATAGGAAATTGCCTGTGCTGGCTGTCACGTCCATGGCTGGACGCTCGAAGATAGGCAACCTGAATCCTCAGATAATAGACAGGTCACGGATCCAGAATGATGTGGTGGTTTTCTCTGCCCAGGTCCCTTTCATCCATGATTCCGAGGAGGAACGGCTGTGCGTCTTGACGGTGAACAAGGCCTTGATCGCTCTAAAGGCTGATGGCGGCGGTCCGGTGCATCTGGATGTGGAGACAAGGATTTCGACTGATTTTTCTGCCACGGAACTTCCATCTGTCAGGAGCATAGGCTATTTTGACACAGAGGATGCCTTTCCGGATATCCCGGACGGGAATGTCTGCGTGTTTGTCGGATCGCATCTTCCATGGAAAGAGGACGAGACGCGGGCATTGGATGATTTTTGTGAGAGGTATGACGCGGTCGTTTTTTGCGATCTTACATCAAATTACGCGGGCAGGTTCGCGGCAAAAGCCGCGGCTGTGTTTTCACAAAAGTACATTCATACATCTTTGATCAGACCTGATCTGTTGATTCACATAGGAGAAATCTCGGGGGATTACTATACCTGGGCGTCATTGAAACCAAAGTCTGTATGGCGTGTCAGCAAGGATGGAGAGCTTAAGGATGCGTTCAAGTGTTTGGACAATGTCTTCCACATGTCGGAAAGATTCTTCTTCAGGCATTATTCAGATTTAAGAGAACCGTTTCCTTCTGTGTCAGGAAAAATGGCCGGAATCGAAAATGAATATAATTCCGTTGTCTCTTCGGTTCCTGAACTTCCGTTTTCCAATCTGTGGGTGGCGCGGAGTCTTGCCGATAGACTGCCTGCCGGCTCCGTACTTCATCTCGGCATATTGAATTCTTTGAGGAGTTGGAATTTTTTCAGACCTGATCCCACCATAAAGGTTTTCTCCAATGTAGGAGGCTTTGGAATTGACGGAGGCATGTCTTCATTGCTGGGCTCGTCCTTGGCTTCGCCGGAAATCCTGCATTTCGGGGTCTTTGGCGACCTGGCGTTCTTTTATGATATGAACTCATTAGGAAACAGGCATGTGGGAAAGAATATCAGGATTCTGCTGATTAATAACGGAAAAGGGACGGAATTCAGAAACTTCAGTCATCCGGCCTCGATGTGGGGAGACGAGGCTGATGCCTTTATCGCCGCGGGAGGACACTACGGAAACAAATCTCCGGAATTGGTCTCTAACTATGTGCGAAGTCTTGGTTTTGAATATCTTTCCGCGTCTTGCAAGGATGAATTCGCCAAAGTGTCAGACAGATTCCTTGAACCTGGCCTTTCCCGCCCGGTTGTGATGGAAGTGTTCACCGACAGCAAGGATGAGAGCGATGCCTTGGAAATGTTTTGCGACGCCCTGCGTCCGGACTCCAAAGACAAGGCGAAGGATCTTATCAAGAGTGTATTCGGGAAAGATGCCATAGAACGGGTAAATAAAATGATAGGGAGAAAATGATTATGGGCAAGACTTTGACAAGGGCGATAAACTACATATTCAAAGGTGTGCCTGAGGTGGACGTCAAGGTTGAGGTTGGTTGTTTGAACCCGTCTTCAAGGCTGAAGGATAAGAAGATACTGATTACAGGAGGAGGCCGTGGATTAGGATTGGCCATAGCCAAAAAATGTGTCGCGGAGGGGGCTGATGTGTTGATTTCCGGCAGGTCGCCCGAGACTCTGGAGAAGGCTTCGGCCGTGCTCGGCGGATGTGCGTATTCGGCATTTGATGTGACAGATTATGAAAATATACCTTCTTTTATGGATGAGTGTTCGCGTAAATTGGGAGGAAGGATTGATGTCCTTGTCAACAACGCGGGAATCTCATTGCACGAAGGGTCGATCTATAATGTCACTTTGGATGGTTTTGACGCCCAGTTCGGCACCAACCTGAAAGGACCATATTTCCTTGCCAAGGCATTTTTGGAGAGGTTCAAGTCAGAGGATGGTTCTGATGGAAGCATAATATTCATCACCTCCGAAAGGGGACTTTATTGTGATGATCAGCCTTATGGTCTGGCCAAGGCGGCGATATGCAGTCTTGTTCAGGGACTTGCGCGCAGAACATTGAAGGACGGTGTCAGAGTGAACGCGGTGGCTCCCGGGGTTACCGTGTCGGACATGACAGGAATCGACAGGAATGGAAACCTTTACCGTCCGCAGGCTTCAGGAGGACGTGTCATGCTTCCAGAGGAGATAGCTGAGACGGTCGCTTTTTTGATTTCCGATGTTTCCAAGTCTATCAACGGCGCCATCATTCCGTGCAATGAAGGCAATCATATCAGATGTGACTGGTAGCTATGAGAATAGGAATCCTGACATTTCATTACGCATGTAACTACGGGGCGATGTTGCAGACTTACGCCACGCAGGAGTTCTTGCGGTCAATGGGACATGAAGTCCGGGTGGTTGACTATCGCAACAAGTTTGTGGAGAATGGTTATGCCACGTGGAACTTCAGAAAGGACTTGCTGAAGACTTTGCCCAGAGCCTTCTCCAGGATGGTGAGAAACAGTCGTTTCAGACATTTCATGAAGAAGCGTATAGCACTCTCAAAAGAGCCTTTCGATGATTTCGACATCCTGCTTTTCGGAAGTGACCAGATATGGAACGAGAGAATCACCGGTGGCTTTGACAGGATCTACTGGGGTGATTTCCAGACCAAGGCGAGGAAGGTGGCGTGGGCGGCCAGCGCAAATGTCCTGTCTTTTTCCGACATGGAATATGTGGCCAAATGCCTGTCAGGATTCCATGCCATAAGCGTCAGGGAGGAATCTTTGAGGGAATTGATATCCCGGATCGCTCCTGTAAAATGTGTTCAGGATCCTACCTTGATGCTAGACAAGCGGGAATGGGAGTCTTTGTCCGGCCCGTCTTGGGACGGGGGGTATGTCTTGGCTTACCCGATGTTGTGTGACGAACTGGTGATAAAAGCTGCGCGTTCGATCGCTGAAGACAAAGGACTCAGGCTCGTAATCCTTTCAAAGAACGCATCGTACCGACCGTATAAGAATATGGTGCAGTGGGCAGGTCCTGAAGAGTTTGTCTCATACTTTGCCGGAGCGTCCCACGTGGTTACATCATCATTCCACGGAACATCTTTCTCTGTGATATTCAGAAAAAAATTCATTTCGGTGGTCGAACCCGGAAAACGAAATCTTCGTGTTGAGTCCTTGCTCCACAGGGTAGGGCTGGAGAACCGGATTTCGGATGGAACTGATTGGGACTCCATCAACTTGCCTTTGGACAATGATTTGATTGACAGGTTTTTGGATGATGTGAGACAGGAGGCGGTTGATTTTCTTAATGAATCGATGTCATGACAAAAAACTGCAAGACAACGGTTCTGTACGTGAACCATGAGGACAATGTCGTAGGGGGATCATCGCGGTCGCTTGACAATCTCATCAGGTCCGTCAAGGAATATGTCGCCCCTATTATCCTGTTGAGGTCCGAAGGGCCTGTGGCAGACTTTTTCCGCTCACGGGGCCACGAGTGCATTGTGCATCCGTTCAGGCGGTTGACCTACAAAGGGGGAGTGGTGACAAGGATCGTGCGGTTTCTTCCTCATCTTGTGACAAACACCCTCATCAACCGCAGGTGTGCCAAGGATGTGTGCAAGGCTCTTTCCGGCAGGAACGTGGACATCGTCCACAGCAATTCGGGTGTCATCGACATCGGACTGGCTCTGGCGGAAAAACTTGGAGCGAAGCATGTCTGGCATATTCGTGAATATTTTGACCTTGGCTTGAACGCCCGGCCTTTCCTTGGGTTTAGAAGGTGGAACAGGGAGATTCGCCGCTCGGATGCCGTTATTTTGATTTCCAACGGTTTACGGGAACATCTTGGCCTTGTGGATAGTCCGGACGCGTTTTGTTTTCCCGATGCAGTAAGATCGAAAGGTGATGTTGTCCTTGACACGGTGAAGGAAAAGTATTTTCTGTTCTGCGCCGGAGAGATGGGTGCTGTGAAACGCCCTGAGACGGCGATTCAGGCATTCGGAAAGTCCGGTCTGGCTGAAAAAGGATATTCGTTGCTCTTTGCCGGGAACTGCCGTGAGGAAAGGGAGACCGAACTGATGCTTGTCGCCAATGAGTCAGGTGTGGCTGACAAAGTGAGGTTTCTTGGCTATGTGCCGGACATCAAACCGCTGATGTCCAAAGCCACGGCGTATCTTATGTGCTCTGAGTTCGAAGGCCTCGGACGAGTGACCATCGAGGCGATGTTCTATGGCTGTCCGGTGATAGCCAGAAGGTCAGGAGGCACTTTGGAGATAATTTTCGACAGGCGGAACGGCTTTTTCTTCGACACCGTCGAGGAATGCTCGGAACTTATGAATATGCTTGCGTCGGCTCTGCCGCTTGACGTTGTCCGCGAGGCTCAGAAAGATGCTGTCTCCCGCTATTCGGAGGAGGAATACGGCCGTGAGATAATGCGTGTTTACAAATATTTGACAAGATGATGATAGGCGTTATAGTGATAAACTACCACAGTGAGGAGAAGACGATCGAGTTCGTGAGGACGGAACTTTCGAAGATCAGGTCGGACTATGCCGTGGTGATTGTCGACAACGGGAGTTCGGAGCTGAGCCGCGACCGTCTGCTTGAGGCTTTCAAGGGTGCTGACCAGTATGTCTTCGTAGTGCCTTCAGAGGAGAACCTCGGTTTTGCCAGAGGCAACAATCTTGGTGCTGAAGTCGCCCGGAACCAGTTCAATCCGGATGTGCTTTTGTTCGCCAACAATGACATACGTCTGGTGGACCTTGACACAGTGGACAGGATGGCGGCCAAACTGAAGTCTTTGGACGAGGCCGGGGCTCTCGGGCCTAAGGTTGTCGGTCTGGACGGACGGCTTCAGAGTCCGGAACCGTTCATCAGTTTTTGGGACAGGCATGTGGCCCTTTACTGGAGGAGCCTGTTTTCCGCAAAGTCTGGAAAGCCGTTTTGGGAGAAATATTCACAGACGGCTCAGGAAGGATTCCATTACAGGATTTCCGGGTCGTTCTTCATGGTCAGGACCGAGGACTATTTCACTTGTGGGAAGATGGATCCGAACACTTTCTTGTATGCTGAGGAAATGATTCTGTCAGAAAGGCTTAAAAGAATAGGAAAAAAGGTGTATTATTATTCGGAGGTCTCAGTTGTGCATGAGCACGGGGCGACCACGAGGAAATATTACGACAAGGTACGGATCCGCGAGCTCAAGTACCGGAGCGAGAAGTATTATTACAAGACCTACATCGGGACTCCGGCGTGGCAGTTTCTGATTGGTGATCTGACATATTCATTGAAAAAATTGCTGAAGAGGTAGAGGATGAGAAAAAAGATTTACGTTTCGCCGTCGGCCAACCGCAAGAGTGGCTACCCGAACCGCTATTTTGTCATGCTGAAGGAGAACCTGGCGGAATATTTCGATGTGCTTGACGCTTCGAATGAGCCTTATCTGACTCAGGGCTGGGCATTGCTAAAGCACTCTTTCAAGGCTGACATATTCCTGCTCAGCTTTGTGGAGACGATCGCTTTCCACAAGCTGGCCTTTGTGCAGTACCTCATGGTGCGGCTCAGTCTCCTGATAATGAGGCTCCGGCGCAAGGAGATTGTATTCATATTCCATAACCCTCGCCCGCACAAGGGGGAGAACTGGATGTCTCGGTCGCTGACGAAGGCTCAGCTCATTCAGGCGTGCCTAGTCATCTCCCATTCGTGCGAGACCGCCTCGTTCGCGCGTGGCTTGCTTTCTGAATATGGCTGCTCGCCGGACAAGGTCCGCTACATCTGCCACCCGGTAGTGGAGCCGTCTCCGGACTTTTGGGCATCTTTGGTTTCCGGGGCGGACTCGCCGCTCGGACCCGCAAGATCGGATGAGATTCTGATCTGGGGGAATATCCTTCCGTACAAGGGGGTGCTGGAGTTTGTCTCAAGTCCGGCAGTGAGGTCAGCCGGACTCAAAGTGCGGATTGTCGGACGATGCAAGGATCCGGGAATGGCCTCAGACATCGAAAAGGCTGTCGCTGAATGCGATTCCACTGAGTTCCGCAATTTCAACGATGGCTTTTCCGCCATGCGGTCGAGGATTGTTTTCGAGAACCGGAGCGCGGATTTTGCTGAACTGGCCGTCCTTGTCCGCTCCAGCCGTTTCGTCCTTTTCCCGTACCTTCCCGGCAGTGTCTCCAGCTCTGGCGTTCTGATGGACACGCTCGCTATGGGCGGCAATCCGGTCGGTCCCGCAGTCGGGGCATTCGCGGATTTGGCCAGGGAGAATGTCTGCTTCGTCTATGGCTCGGAGGCCGAGATGATCGAGATCCTCAAATCCGACCGCCATGTCAATCCTGAGATTCTTCGCGATTTCATCGCCCGCAACACCTGGCACGCGTACGCAAAGTTCTTCTCCGACTTTTTCTCCCGCGCATGAACTAAGTGCTCCCTGACAATATCCAAAACAAAAAACGGCCGGAGATTTTCTCCGACCGTCTCGTATAATGAAATGTTGTTTTGATTTAGAAGAGATAGGCGACCCCGACTGTGAACTGGCTTCTGTGGCGTGTGGCGTCA
>ERZ808266.375-NODE-375-length-16119-cov-3.252552_pt1 | contig 16119 bp, 14 predicted proteins | sample MGYA00521278_ERZ808266 | MGnify/ENA primary metagenome ERZ808266 (study PRJEB31516, sample SAMN03275591) | gut metagenome | biome: mammalia-associated habitat; material: feces | host: Papio cynocephalus | place: Kenya | collected 2012-08-02 ... | reverse complement strand
CCGAGATGGTCAAAACGATGAACAAGGACGCCATTATCTTTGCCTGCGCGAACCCAACGCCCGAAATTTTCCCGGACGACGCCAAAGCGGGCGGCGCGGCAGTCATCTCGACCGGCCGGAGCGATTTTCCGAACCAGATCAACAACGTCCTCGCCTTCCCCGGCATTTTCCGCGGCGCGTTCGACGTTCGTGCGTCGGATATCAACGAGGAAATGAAGATGGCGGCGGCAAAGGCGCTGGCGGAGCTCATTTCCGAGGACGAACTGTCGGCAGATTATATCATCCCCAAGGCGTTCGACAAGCGCGTGGGTCCGGCGGTAGCGAAAGCAGTCGCCGAAGCCGCGAGAGCCTCCGGCGTCGCCAGAATCTAAGCAAAAAAAGAGGGTGCCTCAAGCGAGGCATCCTCTTTTTGTTTACAGCTCGTCGAGATGGACGCGCACGCCCTGCGAACGGAGCTTCCGCTGCAAGACGGCGATGTCCAGCGACGGAAAATCGCAGCCCAGCGCCGCAGCTGTTCCGGCTGCTTCTCCGGAGACGGCGCAGACCGGAATGACGCGCGTGGCGTTCCAAAGATCGTCCGCCGCCGAAATGCACCGCCCGGCCGTCAGAAGATTGGGCACGGACGCATGGTACAGCGTGTCGAACGGCAGCTCGAAAGCAGGGCCTCGGCGCGTCCAGTCGGAAAACAGGCCGACGCTTGTCTCTCGCCGCCGGTGATCGTCGCGGGCGCACACGCTGGCCTGTCCTGTCAGCCGCCGCGTCATGCGAAGCTTCGGAATGGTCGCCATCGTGCGTTTTGCAGGTAGTAGTACCACGCCGCCGCGTCATGCGAAGCTGGGGAATGGTCGCCATCGTGACCGGCACGCAGTCCTCGCCGCGGCCGCGCCGGGCTAGAATATCGCGCAGCATTTCCGCGTGCGCCGCCTGCAAAAAGCGGCTGTTTTCCCACGCGTCGACGCCGCTGACCCGATCGCTGCCGCCGATGCGCTGAAGAGCGCCGGGATCCTCCTCCTCGTCCGTCACGTCGCACGCGCCGAGACTGTTCAGATGCAGCTGGCCGTTTTGCAGGTAGTAGTACCACGCCGCCATCGGGTTCTTGTCCGGGAAAAGCGCCGTCGGTGCGCCCGCCATATGGCAGATGTCCGCGTCTCCGGTACAGTCGACGACGCAGTCTGCCTCGATCGCGCTGCGGCCGGACTTGTTTTCTGCGACCACCGCAGAAATGCGGGGGCCTTCCTTTATCACATCGCAGACGGAGGTCCCATAAAGGATCCGCACGCCGTTTTCCAGCAGCAGCCGCTCAAGCTCCAGCGCGCAGATCTGCGGGTTGTAGCGCACCATGAAGCGCGGGCCGTTTTTCCGCTGCTCCACACTTGCGTTCCGGAACCACAGCTCCGGGAGCTCTCCCTCGAGTCCATGGCGTACGACCAGGCGCAGAAGCTCTTCTGCAATGCCGAAGCTGACCTGATGGCCCATGCCGTCGCACAGCGGAAGATAGATCGTGATCAGCCCCGCCGTGCCGAGTCCGCCGAGGATATACTCGCGCTCGAGCAGCAGCACGTCCGCGCCGCCCCGCGCCGCCGCCAATGCCGCAGACACGCCTGCGTATCCGCCGCCCGCGACGAGCACCCGGCAGTGGTCTCGGACCGGGGTCTGTCTGGTTTCCGGGATCTGTTTCATTCGTTCTCCTTTTGCCTCAACGGATCTCGATGGTCATCGTGTTGACATAGGTTTCGCCCGCGGCAAGCGCGATCAGGTGGTCCTGCTTTTCCAGATCCTCCACATACGCGCTGTGCGACGGCAGGCTGACCCACGGCTCGATGCAGACGTAGGGCGCGTCGGTGTGCGGCGCGTGCCAGAAGCCGACGAAGGGCATATCCGGGAAGCAGACCGTGACGCTGCGTGCGCTTTTTTTGCTCTTGAGCGAAACGGTGCGGTCGATATTGCCGAGCACGACGGCGTCCAGATCGAACAGCGCGTGCGTCAGCGCAAGCTTCGTCCCGCCTTCGAGCGCGAACGGCTGCGTCGAGCCGGTAATGCGGTAGTTTTCCGGGTCAAAATCGACGCGGAACGGCTGGCACGGCCTGGAAAATTCCAGATACCAGTCCGTAAAATCGCCCTCGCCGAACAGCGGCACGTTGAACCCCGGATGGCCGCCGAGGCCGAAGTGCATGGTCTTTTCATCCCGGTTTTCCACGGTGCAGGTCTTGACGATGCGGTTTTTCTCCAGCCGGTAGCTGACGCGGAAGCAAAACGCGAAGGGATAGCAGGCCAGACGCTCCGGCGAGTCGGTGAGCAGGAAGCTGACGGCCGTTTTCGAGCGGGACGCCACTTCAAATTCCGTGCCGATGCAGAAGCCGTGGATGGTCATGGGGTACTCGCGTCCGCGGTAGATGTATTTTCCGTCAGTCAGACGGCCGACATAGGGGAAAAGGTTCGCGTCGCGCCGCTTCCAGTAGGCGGCATCGCCCTGCCAGAGATACTCGCCGCCATTCGCCCGGATGCTGTGCAGCACCGCGCCGACGCTGTCGAGCGTGACGGTGAGCGCGTCGTTTTGAAGTGTGATCAGTGCCATATCGATCGACCCCCATTTTTTATTTTGTCTATTTTAACGCAGATGGCGCGGAAAGACAATATACCGCAAAGCATCGAATCGGAGAAATGGGCGTAATAAAAATGAAGGAATGCACAAATTTGAATATATGGTCTTTCCGGGAAAAACGTGATATAGTATCATGAAAAGCAGGACGATCCGCGCTTTGGAGGGATACTATGGGAAAAATGAGCCGATTCTGGAGCAATTTTGTGAAAATGCCGGCAGATGTGCCGCGGGCGGGTCTCGGGCGGTGGTTTCAGCTGCTCGAAGAGCGCTTCATGCCGCTGTTCTGGTCGAATCTTGTTACGATGGGAGCGCTGCTGCCGTGCTTTGCGTGCGCGTTTTTTCTCACCGAGCTGTGGGACGCGCTGTCGTGGCTGGGGACGTATGTCTTTTTCGTGCTGGCGGGCCCCTGTGTGACGGCGCTGCACTACAACTGCATGAAGGTGGTGCGCGGCGCGAATGTCTGGTGGTGGGAGGATTATAAGCAATGCGTGCGGCGGGAGTGGAAAAAGGCGATGGCCCTGTCCGCGATCGTCGGCGCGCTCTGGTCGGGCTTCGCGTACGCCGTGCGGCTGGTCATCGGCGTGAGCGGCGGGCTCGGTCTGGGCTTTACGCTCGTATTTGTGTGCTGCGGCTTTGTGTTGGCGGGCTTTACGGCGTTTTCCTATCAGCAGCTTTCATCGGTGGAGCTTCCGTTCCGGAATGTGCTGCAAAACGCGCTGCTGCTGATCTTTGCCGGAAAGGGCCGCTCGTTCGCGGCCACGGCGTTCGCGCTTTTATGCACGATCGTTTGCATAAAATTTTATCTCTACGCGTTTTTCCTCGCCCTCGCGGGGCTTTACGCGGTGGCCGTCATGACCTTCAGCCTGATCTTCCTGCCGGTGTTCCGGCAGCTGTTCCCGGAAGGAGACGACGCGCCGTGAGAGAAAAGCTGCGCAATTTCTGGTATTACGACAAGTGGTACGTGCTGGCGGCGGCTTTGCTGCTGGTGCTGGCGCTCAACTTCATCGCGCAGAAAAAACAGACGCCGAAGCCGGATGTCCAGATCGCGGTCGTGTCCATGCAGGCGCTGGACGAGAGCGGGCAGGCGCGTCTTTCCGCGCTGGCGGCGGAGGCGTGGCAGGACGCGGACGGAACGAGGCCTTGCGTGCAGGTGAACGTCTACGCCTATGACGCAGATCCTGCGGCCGCAGAGGACACGGCGCAGTTTATGGCAGCGTCCGTGCAGCTGGCGGCGGATCTTCAAAACCGGATCTCCGCCGTTTATATTACCGATACGCCCCAGCTGCTTCTGGACGCGGACGATACGCTGCGCACGGCCGGAAGCGCCGGCGCGTCGGTTTTTGCAATGGACGGCTATACGATCTTGTGCCGGGAGGAAACGCGCACGCTGGCACAAAAGCTGTTTACAGAAGGAAAGGAGCAATGAACATGGAACGCATCAACGCCGCGATCATCGGCATGGGCTTTATCGGCAGGCAGCACTACGAGGCGCTGCGGCGGCTGGGAAACATCCATATCCGCGCTCTGTGCGTGTCAAGGCCCGAGAAGATCGCGCAGGCGCAGCAGGAATTTGACGCCGATTACGTGACGGCAGACTGGCGCGCGATCATGCGTGATCCTGCCGTGCAGGTCATCCACAACTGCACGCCCAACATCGCGCACGACGAGATCAACCTCGCGGCCATCGCAGCCGGAAAGCACATCTACGCGGAAAAGCCGATGAGCGTCACCACCGAGGGCGCGGTGCGCGTTGCTGAGGCGGCAAGGGCGGCGGGCGTCGCGAACGCCATCAACCACCAGTACCGCATGAACGCGGCCGTGCTGGAAATGCGCGCGCGTGTGGCCGCAGGCGATACGGGACGGACGCTGTATGTCTCCGGCTGCTATTTGCAGGATTCCGTCGCGCGGCACGACGATTATACCCCGCGCCGCATTCCGGAGACCTCGCCGGCCCGGGCGCTGCTGGACATCGGCGTGCATTGGGCAGACACGGCGTCTTTTGTGCTGGGCCAGCCGATCCGGCGGGTCTATGCGCGGATGTACACGCACTATCCGGTGCGCATCGACCCCGCGACGGGGCGGGAAATTGAAATTCATTCCGACGACACCACCGCCGTCATGGTCGAGTTTGCCGACGGAACGCCGGGCTCGGCAGTCTTCTCCAAATGTATGCTCGGGCACAAGAACGATCTGCGCCTCAGCGTCAGCGGAGAGCTGGCCGAGATCGCCTGGCAGCAGGAGCTGTGCGACCGGCTGATGGTCGGAAGCCGCGCGTATGGAAGACAGACGCTTCTGATGGACCGGCAGTTTGCAAGCCGGGAGGCTGCGGCGTATCTGGAGATGCCCGCCGGTCACGCGCCGGGCTGGCAGGAGGCGGAAAAGAACGCGATGCTGGCGTTCTACCGCTCCATCGAAGACGGAAGCTACCGCACCGGCTGCGTTCCGTATGCCACGTTTGAAGACGGCGTGCGCGGCAACCGCTTTGTCGACGCGTGCCTGCGCTCGCAGACAGATGACCGCTGGGTCGAGCTGGAGGGGGAGGCGCCGGTATGAACGTACTTGTATGGGCCGAGGACAAGCCCCTTCCGGAGCACGCGGACGCGTACCGCAGGCTCTATCCCGGCGGCATCCAGAAAAAGCTTTCCGAGATCGTCCGCGCGTGTGAAAACGCCGACGTGCGCACGGCTACGATGCAGGACGCGCAGCAGGGCCTTTCCGACGAGGCGCTTTCCTGGGCGGACGTGCTGGTCTACTGGAGCCATAAGCACTGGCGCGAGGTGGACGAGGCGCGGGTAGACGCGATGCAAAGGCGCGTGCTCGAGGGTATGGGCCTGGTGGTGCTGCACTCGGCGCACGCATCGAAAATTTTTGCAAGGCTCATGGGCACGCGCACACAGATGCTGCGCTGGCGGGAAAACGACGAGCTTCAGCGCTACTGGATCGTAAACCCCGCGCACCCGATCGCAGAGGGACTGGACGGCGAGTACTTTGAGATCCCGATGGACGAAACGTACGGAGAATATTTTGAGATCCCGCAGCCCGAGCAGCAGGTGTTCCTCACGGTGTCTGCCGGCGGCGAGGTGTTCCGCTCCGGCTGCTGCTGGACGCGCGGGCTCGGGCGCATCTTCTATTTTCAGGGCGGACACGAAACCTACCCGGTCTATCTGCAAAAAGAGGTGCAGCTCGTTCTGCAAAACGCCGTGCGCTGGGCATACCGAAGGACGCTTCCTATGGCATTTCCAACATGGGCCCGGGAGGCCGAGCCCCTGCGTGCAACGTGAAACTGCTTCAAATTCGGCAAAAAGACGGCGCCGGATACACGGCGTTTCATGCGCACTGTACAACGGAATCATAAAAAATACTAAGATTCTCCCGGCTCAGGCTAATGGTAATTGTCCAAAATCGACAATATAATAAAACTACGCAAAGCCCCAAAAAAATAATGGAGGAATCACAAAGATGAAGAAGCTCATTGCACTGCTCCTTGCACTCGTCATGGTGTTTGCGCTGGTTGCCTGCGCAAAGACGGCTGACGAGACCGCGGAACCCGCCGAGACGGAACAGACCACCATCAAAAACGAAACGACGGACACTGCGGCCGAAGAGACCTCGGAGGGCGTCAAGGACGTCACCATCACGGTCTTCCACTACATGACGCAGACCACCAAGCAGGCCGGCCTCGACGCTGTTGAAGCGGCGTTCGCAGCCGAGCATCCCGAGTACAACATCACCTGGGACAACGTCTTCTACAACCAGGGCACCGACTACTTCCCCCAGCTCCAGACCGCGCTCGCTTCCGGCGACCAGCCTGAGATCATGATGGGCAACCCCGGCCTGTACCCCGACCTCGTCGAGCAGGGCTTCGTCGCCGATCTGAGCGACAACGAGGTCATCAAGAGCCTCAACCTTCCGTCCGGCGACCTCGGCGACGCGTCTGCCGACGGCAAGCTGTACGGCTTCCCCATCGACTTCAAGACCTGGGGCGTGTTCTACAACAAGGCCATCTTTGAACAGCTCGGCATCTCCGAGCCCACCACCTACAGCGATCTGCTCGCAGCCTGCCAGAAGATCTCTGACGCCGGCATCGACCCGTGGGCGCACGCCTTCGGCGACGCTGTGTTCGGCGACATCGAAATGCGCAACTACATCTGGACCAAGGCTCTGGAAGCCGGCGACAACGACGTCTTTGAGTGCCTGATGAACGGCTCGAAGAAGCTGACCGACTATCCCTACTTCGAGGAAGGCCTGGAAACCTGGGCAAAGCGCCTGAAGTGGATGCGCGACGACGCCATGACCAACGACCAGAACGCCGCTCTCGAGGTCTTCACCTCCGGCCAGGCTGCCATGATGTACTTCGGCTCCTGGGGCATCGGCGATCTGGAAGCGATGATCGAAGGCTCCGACTTTGAATACGGCTTCTTTGTTGAGCCCATCGACGACGATGGCAGCGCCAAGCTCAACGTGCAGGTCGACCAGTGCTTCATGGTCAACCCCAACGCCGAGAACTATGAGATCGCTCTGAAGTTCATGGAATACTGGGTCGTCGATGGCGGCGCTTCCTGGTCTGCCGTGTCCCTCATGCCGCTGCTCAACGGCTCCGTCGCTGACAACGCACCCGAGATCGTCAAGACCCTCGCTTCCATCAAGGCTTCCGGCAACATCGCTCACTACGGCGACTTCACCAAGCCCTTCAACAGCCAGTTCACCACCGACTGGAGAACCTATCTGACCGCGTTTGCCGAGAGCTATGCAAACGGCAGCAAGCAGACCCCCGAGCAGTGCCTGACCGATATGCAGGCCAAGTTCGACCAGAACATCGCCGAGGGCTGATCTTAGGAACTGCTGATCGGATCGGCGCTTCCTGACCCCATACAAAAAGCCCGTACCTTCGGGTACGGGCTTTTTCACCCAAAAACGCCGCCGTGCGGGCGGCTGCTGCAACCCTAAGCTTTGGAGGTATCACTGTGAACAGTAAGTCTTCCCGGATGCACAAGCGCATTTCTGCGCGCGACGTGAGAATCCACGGTGGCAATATGCTTTTCCTCCTGCCAGCGTTCCTTCTTTTCGCGTATGTCGTCCTCGTTCCCTTTTTACAGGGCATTCCGTATTCCTTTACCAACTGGAAGAGCATCATCGGCGGCGTCCGGGAGTTCAACGGACTGAAAAACTACGCCATCATGCTCAAAAACACCTACTTCCAGGAAGCGTTCGGACACACGCTCCTGTTTACCCTGATCTATGAGCTGGGCGCAAATCTGCTGGGACTGTTTTTTGCGCTGCTGCTGTTCCGCTCATCCAAATTCGCAAACATTTGCCGGACGATGATGTTCCTTCCGTTTACCACCGCGCTGACCAGCGCCGCCATCGTCTGGAGTTATGTATATACCGACGTCTACAGCGTCATTTTCAACGCCATGAGCCCCCTCGGCCAGTCCGATCAGGTCGTGGCCGGCATTGCGGCCATCGCGATCTGGCGCGACATGGGCTACTGTATGCTGATCTATATTGCCGGTCTGAAGGCCATTCCGGACGATTACTACGAGGCCGCGACCATTGATGGGGCAAGCGTCGTGCAGCAGTTTTTTCACATTACCCTGCCGCTTCTCATGCCGGCGTTCACTGCAAACGTGACGCTGCTGCTGGCGTGGGGCCTGCGCTGCTTCGACTATCCGATGGCCGTCGCGAGAAATATGCAGGCCGCGCAGACCTCGGCAATGTTCATCTACGACTACATCTTCGGCTACAGCAAAGCCGGTCTCGGCCAGGCCGCAGCCGTCATGCTGACGATCGTTCTGATCCTGATGACCCGTGTAACGACCCATTTCTTCAGAAAAGCGGAGGTAGAGGCATGATGAAAACGGCAGTCAAACCTGCGCACACGCTCAACACCATCCACAACCGCAAGCTTGCGGCGGACATCGTCCGAAAATTCGTCTGTGTCGCGCTGGTCCTCATCACGCTCATTCCGTTCTACATCAGCGTGATCTACTCGATCAAGTACAAAAACGAGATCACCATCAACCATCTGGCCTGGCCGCAGAACCCGACGCTCGACAACTATCTGCGCGTCATTACCGAAAACGACCAATTCCTGATCGGTCTGAAAAACAGCGTGCTGACCACGATCCCGACCATTCTGCTGCTGATGATCGTCTGTTCCATGGCCTCGTGGGTGCTTGCACGGTACAATTCCCGGTTCTACGTGTTCATGTATACGCTTCTGACCATGGGCACGCTCATTCCCTTCCAGTGCATCATGCTGCCGCTGTATCTGAATATGTTCAAAGCGGGGCTGGTCAGCACAAATCTGGGCTTTATCATCGCCCGGGCGGGGTTGCAGGTCTCGATCAGCATTCTGGTCATCACGAGCTTTGTCAAAACCGTGCCGAAGGATCTCGAAGAGGCCGCGACCATCGACGGCTGCAACAAGGCCAGTATGTTCTGGCACGTGATCTTCCCGCTGCTCAAGCCGATCAATGCCACGCAGCTGGTGCTCAACACCGTCTATGTCTGGAATGACTACAACACAGCCGTCGTTCTGCTGCGCGACAAGACCAGCCGGACGCTTCCGCTGGCGCAGATCGTCTACTTCAACGAGAACACCGCCGAGCTCAACCTCGCCTTCGCGTTTTTCATCATGGCGATGCTGCCGATCCTGATTTTGTATTTCTGCTTGCAGAAATATGTCGTCAGCGGCGTTATGGCCGGCGCCGTCAAGGGCTGATGCGCCGCATCTCGTCTTTCATCCTGCAAAAACTGCGCCCTTTTTGAGAGCGCAGTTTTTTCGGCGTTTTTCTTTGACACGCGGCCCGGCAGGGGGTATACTGTATCTAATATACCTGAATCGACACTTGCCTCTGAAAGGAGCGGACATATGGAATTCACTGTGCTTATCATCGACGACAACCGGCTGGCCGTGGAAGCGCTGCGCAAGACGATCCCCTGGACAGAGCTTGGCCTGCGCCTGATCGGCAGCGCCAGCAACGGCGTCGACGGCAGGAAGATCATCCTCGAACAGCGCCCGGACATTATTCTGTCGGACATCCATATGCCGGAGCTTGATGGTTTGAGCATGATGGAGCAGCTGGCCGACGAGCTGGCAGGCTCGCGCGTGATCTTCATCACCGCCTATGAAAAGATCGAGTACGCCTCGCGCGCCATCAAGCTCTCCGCGTTTGATTTTATCCTCAAGCCGATCGACGATCAGGAGCTGTGCGGCTCGCTGCTGCGGGCAAAAAAGAGCCTCCTGCGTGAGCGCGACGAGGAAGAGCGCAGCGGAAAGCTCCGGGCCGTCCTGCAGCGCACGCGTCTTCTGGCCGCGCTGACACAGGGCTACGGCGTGACGGACGGAAGCCTGATCGATTCGTTTTCCGACAAGCGGCCCGACAGCTATTTCCTGCTTGTCGCCGAGACGCAGGGCGGCTTTTCAGGACCCGCGCTGCAAAGGCTGGATGATATCGAGTTTCCGAAGCAGCTCGATATTGTCACTGCGCTCGTCAACGGCGATATCGTGCTCTACTGCGGCATCCATGGCGCGGGCGTCTGGCAGTCTGTCGCCCGCAGCGTCGCCGCAAGTCTGAGCCAGAGCCTGCTGGGGGTCAATATGGCCGTCAGCGACCCGCACACGGAGCCTTCGGAATTCCGCACCGCCTATGAGCAGGCGCTTCAGACGCTTTTGTACCATCACATCTACGAGCAGAAAACGGAGCTGGACTTTTACTGCACGATGCAGTCGAGCACCGTCAAGCACACGTGGCTCAAGGACGCCGAGCAGATCTGCAGCAAGCTGGCGCAGAAGGTCGATACCATCGGGCCCGATCAGGTCTGGGAAACGGTTCTGGAAAAGAGCGGCGGAAGGCTCCGGCTGATCAAGGTCATGCTGATGTTTTTCTGCACAAAGGTCATGCAGGACAAGATGAGCTCGTCGAAGTGGAGCAATTCACTGGATATCGTTGTGTGCAATCTGACGAAGTTCAACACCGAGCTCGGCGCACGCCGCTGGGTGGATATGTTCTTTGAAGAGATCCGGACGGTCAACGTCCCGGCGTCGACGAGCCTGGTGCGCAGCGTGCTGGAGTATGTGAAGATGCACGTGACCGAGGGGCTGGTGCTCGAGGACGTGGCCGAGCAGTTCTACGTGAGCCCCAACTATCTGTCGACACTCATCCGCAAGCAGACCGGGCAGACCTACCGGCAGTTCGTCATCGAGGCCAAGATGGACATGGCCAAGCAGCTGCTCAACGATACGCGGATGCGCGTGGAGGACATCGCCTACGCCATCGGCTATGAAAACTACATCAGCTTTTATAATATTTTCAAGAAGCTCGAGCACGTCAGCCCATCGGAATACCGGCTGAGCAAGCGCAGCAGCTGAGGGCCGGGCGCATGAAGAGCATGATCTGTAAGCTTTTCCGCCGCGTGCGCGACCTGCCGTTTTCCACGAAGCTGATCGCCGTCTATGTTTTTTCGCTGCTGCTGGGCATCGGGCTGAACACCTATGAGCAGATCGACAATTCTCTCGAGCGGCTCCGGCGCGAGCGCATCGAAAGCCTCGATATGCTGACCGAGCAGGTCGCGCTCAATTTTTCCGACAGCCAGCAGTCCATGAACGACTCCATCTACGCCCGCCTGCGCGCCTTTGAGATCCCGGCGCTGATGAACGCGCAGAACAGCCAGCCCGAAAAAAGCAGCGCAGCGCTGCAATACGCGCTGGCCCAGACGATCTCCGAGTCGACGGAGTATGACTATGTCGCGCTGCAAACCGCCGCCGGGCAGCGCTTTTCCACCAAGCTCAATCAGCCCATGACGAACGAGCGCTACGGCCAGATCGCCGCGTTTTCCGCGGAGCTTCTCGACAGCGGCACGCAGGAGCGCTTTGACGCGAATACGTGGGTGCGCTCATCCGCCGGAGACGTGTATATCATCACAAACGTCTATAACACGTCGCCTTTGAAGTGGGTGGGTCTGGCGGTCTTTCATCTGAAGGGGAGCCTGTTTTCGCTCAGCGAGGCCTATGAAAGCACGGGCTTTGCGTTTTTTGACGCCGATGGGAAGTATCTGAGCTTCGTCGGTATGTCCGGCGATGCGGAAAGCCGCGCGCAGATCGTAAGGCGCCTTGCGGACGAGACGCAGCTTCTGACGCAGAGCGAATGGGAGCAGGACTACTTCGTCTCGCACAGCCGCTCCGGCAGCTGGCAGGCAATGGGATTTTCCCCCAAAAGCGTTTACCGGGAAATGCGCAACGACAGCATCTGCATCGGCGTGATCTATGGATGCCTTGCGCTCATTGCGGGCATTGTGCTGATGCTCATTCTGGTGCGCAGCCTTGTCAGAAAGCTCCGGCGCATCCAGTATTCCATGGACCAGGTCGCAGACGGCAATCTCGATTCGCATATTGAAATTACGGACAACGACAACATCAGCCAGATCGCAAAGACCTTCAACCACATGATGCACCGGATGAAGGAGCTTCTGGCGGAGGTCGCGGAGAAGGAGCGGCAGAAAAAAGACGCCGAGCTTCAGATCATGGAGTACAAGTACCGTTCGCTCGAAACGCAGATCCGCCCGCACTTTATCTACAACGCCTTCGAGATCGTCAACGCGATGGCCAAGATCAAGGGCGAAACGGAGATCGTGGAGATCGTGCAGCGCATCAGCCGGTATTTCCGCAACATCACCGTCAGCACCACCCGGCAGTTTATCACCACGCAGCAGGAATTTGACGCGCTGCGCGATTACACGGAGATCTACCGCTTCATCCACGGCGAACGGCTCAGTGTGACATTTTCCGCACGCGAGGCGGCGCGTAACGCCATGATCCCGACGATGATCGTCCAGCCGATCGTGGAAAACGCGCTCAAGCACGGCGTGCGGAACCAGGATGAAGATTCCCAGATCATCGTCCATGCCTATATCCGCGAGGACAAGCTCCATCTGACCGTCAAGGACAGCGGCTGCGGTCTGACGCCGGAGCAGGAAGAGCGTCTGGCCCGCGGCGAGCAGCTCTCCAGCCCGCACCACGGCGGCATCGGCCTTGAAAACGTGCGCCAGCGGCTGCGGCTGCTCTACGCAGACGAAGCAGGCTTTTCCATCCAGAACCGGCCGGAGGGCGGCGTGGTCGTCCGGATCGTCATCCCGCTGAGCTACAGCGAGCCAACGCTGCATTTTGGCGACGAGGATCTGCAATAGCACACTTGCACAAAACGTCCGGCTTTCGCCGGGCGTTTTTTATATATCTGTTGCAGAAGCTCTGGCGCGATTGTCGTAAGAAAGGTAAATGTTCATCCGCGAATAACATGATAAAATGTAGATAGAACGGCTGAAGGCGGGGTCGACCCGCACAGCTTTCAGGAGGTATATGATGCTGAATTATACTGTGAAAATTGGTCTGGTCCCCATCCGCAGAGACGTGACCCCGCGCCCGGGTATTTTCAACTGGGAAAAGGCGGAGGAACGCTGCGCAAAAGCCGTCCGCTATATCGAGCAGAACTTCGCGGACGAGCACGTCTCGTTCGTCGATCTCGACGGCATCAACGACGTGAACGTTCTTTACAGTGACAAGGACGTGGACGCCGTCGTCGAGCGGTTCAAAAAAGAAGACGTCGACGCCGTGTTCCTCATCAACGGCAACTTCGGCAACGAAGAGGTCGCCGGCGCGGTCGCGAAGGCCATCGGAAAGCCCGTGCTTCTCTGGGGCCCGCAGGACGACTCGTTCCTGCCCGATGGTATGCGCTACACCGACACGCAGTGCGGTCTGTTCGGTATGAGCCGGATGCTCCAGCGCATGAACATCCCATTCACCTACATTGAAAACTGCTTCATCGAGGACAAGAAGTTCGCCGACGGCTTCCACAGCTTCGTGCGCGTGGCCTGCGCGGTCAAAAACTTTGCGCATCTTCGTGTGGCGCAGGTCGGTATGCGGCCGAAGCCCTTCTGTTCGGTCATCTTCAACGAGGGCGACCTCATGGAGAGCTTCGACATCCATGTCATCCCCATCAACCTCGCGGTCGTGCAGGACCATTATGACCGCATCCTCGAAACGCGCAAGGACGAGCTGGCCGCGGGCGCAGAAAAGCTGCGCGAAATGTATGAGATCGACGAGCTGTCCGCGCCGGTCCTCGACAAGGTCTACGCCTTTGTGCTGCTGTATCAGGAGCTGTTCAAAGAATATAACGTTTCGGCCATTTCCGCCGAGTGCTGGACGGCCATGCAGCTGATGGTCGGCGCCATGCCCTGCACCGCTTACGGCATTCTGGCCGACATGGGCTACATCATCGGCTGCGAGAGCGATATGCACGCAACAATCACGCAGGTGCTGCTGTCGTCTCTGGCGCTGGGCGAGCGCAGGCCGTTTTTGGGCGAGTTCACCGTGCGCCATCCGTCGAACCCGAACGCCGAGCTTCTGTGGCACTGCGGCCCGTTCGCATACAGCCTGCACCGCAAGGGCGAGACGTGCAAGTGCGTCAATATGCGCGAATGGTTCCAGGTCGAAGAGGGCCACTACACCGTCGCGCGCATCGATCAGGACCACGGCAGATACTCCGTCCTCGCCGGTGAATGCGACAGTACCGACGGTCCATACACCTTCGGCACCTACCTCTGGGGCCAGTTTGACGATCTTTCCAAGTGGGAGCGCAAGCTGATCGAAGGGCCGTACATCCACCATATGTCCGAGATCGAGGGCAGCTTCACAAACGAGATCAAAGAGTTCTGCAAATACGTGCCGGCGCTGCATTTCGACACGGTCGAGTGAAAGGAGAAAAGTATGAGATACGATTTGAACGAGATCCTCGCGCTGGGCGAAAAGGGCGGCTTCGCCATCCCTGCGTTTAATGTTTACAACCTCGAGACCGTCCTCGGCGTCATGAACGCCGCAGAGGAAACCGGCGCTCCGGTCATCTTCCAGATGTACAGCCGCCTGTTTGACTCGCAGCTGGCAAGATTCGTCGCACCGGCGATCCTGGAGGCCATCGACACCATGAAAACGCCCGCCGCGTTCCATCTTGACCACGGCGCAGGAACGCCCGAGGTGCTGCGTGCGCTGCGCTATGGCGCGACCGGCATCATGATCGACGCGTCGACGCTTCCGCTGGAGGGCAACATCGCCAAAACGAAGGCGGCCGTTGAGCTGTGCGCCGAATGCGGCGTGAGCGTCGAGGGCGAGCTCGGCCATATCGGTTCGACGAAGGATGAGACGATGGCGGAGTTTACAAACGTAGAAGACGCGGTCCGCTTTGTCGACGAGACCGGCGTGCGCGCGCTTGCCATCATGGTCGGCACGGCGCACGGCCACTACAAAAAAGCGCCGGTGCTCGGCATCGACCGCATTGCCGAAATTCACGCGGCGACAAAGGCGCACCTCGTGCTGCACGGCGGCTCGGGCGTGCCGGACGATCAGATCCGCGCAGCCGTCGCGGCCGGTATCCGCAAGGTCAACTTCGGCACCGACGTATGCTGCTCGTTCCTTGACGCGGCGCGGAAGGTCGACCAGAGCGTCATCGCGCTCGACCTGTTCATGAAGGAGCCGACGGCTGCCGTGAAGGACTTTGCCATCAGCAAGATCGAGCTTCTGGGAGCGAATAGCAGATGACGCAGGTCGTAGGCATCGGGTCGGCGCTGTTTGACATCCTCATGACCGCCGACTGCTTCCCGAAGGAGGACACCAAGCTTCAGGGCAGGGATACAAAGGTCCAGTGCGGCGGTCCGTGCGCAACGGCGCTTGTCGCGATGTGCAAGCTCGGCGTGCAGAGCGAGTACATGGGCACGCTCGGAGACGATATGTACGGCAGCTTTATCCTCGGCGAGTTCCGGAAATACGGCGTGGCGTGCGATCGGGTGCGAAGAGTCCAAAATACGCAGTCGTTCCACAGCTTCGTGCTGCTCAACCTCAGCAATACCAGCCGCACGTGCATCTGGAGCAAGGGCACCGTTCCCGCGCCGGAGCCTTCCGATATTGATCTGGAGACGCTCAAAAACGCAAAGTATCTTCACCTTGACGGCCATCAGCTGGACGCGGCGATCTATGCCGCGCAGAAGGCGCACGAGTACGGCGTCAAGGTCAGCCACGACGCAGGCGGCACGTATCCCGGCATCGAGCGGCTGCTGCCGTATGACGATGTGCTGATCCCGTCGGAGGAATTTTCGCTCAAGATCACGCAGAGCGCCGACGCGCGCGAAGCGGCGAAAAAGCTCGACGCGCAGTACCATCCCGAAACGCTCATCATCACCCAGGGCTCGCGCGGCGGGTTTATCTGGCAGGACGGCAGGGAGCTTCGCTACCCGGTCTATCCGGTGCAGGCGGTCGACTCCAACGGCGCGGGCGACACCTTCCACGGCGCGTTCGTCGCCGCACGCATCCGCGGCATGGACGTATACGACGCGGCCTGCTTTGCCTCGGCAACGTCCGCGCTCAAATGCACGCGCTTCGGCGCGCAGCAGGGCATCCCGCACTTTGACGAGGTGCTTGCATTCATGAAAGAACACAAGGGGGTCATCCGCGATGGACAGGCTTGAGGCGG
>ERZ808266.373-NODE-373-length-16138-cov-3.321271_pt1 | contig 16138 bp, 10 predicted proteins | sample MGYA00521278_ERZ808266 | MGnify/ENA primary metagenome ERZ808266 (study PRJEB31516, sample SAMN03275591) | gut metagenome | biome: mammalia-associated habitat; material: feces | host: Papio cynocephalus | place: Kenya | collected 2012-08-02 ... | reverse complement strand
AGCGTTTCCGTGACGTGCCGGGCATCCATTGCAACGCGCAGATGACCGAGCGCCTGATCCATCAGTATGCCGAGCCCGACGAGGCAGGTCTTGAGCTGTTGCGCATGGCCATGGATCGGTTGTCGCTTTCGGCGCGTGCCTATTCGCGCATCCTGAAGGTAGCGCGCACCATCGCCGACCTTGCCGCCGAGCCTGCCATCCGGCCCGAGCACATCTCCGAGGCCATCAGTTATCGTCAGCTTGATCGTGGCGACTGGGCGGAGCGTGGCTTGTGAGCAGACATCACTGGCGTGATGCACAAAAAAAGTAGGCATCATGGGTCAAGCAGGCCCATGATGCAGGCCAAGCCGTGGGGGCTTGGCACTTCTGTTTTCCCCCTTTATTTGATGATGTAGAGCGGCTGGGCATGGTTGCCTGCCGGTGTGCTGTTGGCCTTTGACCGGCCTACAGGACGTATCGACAGGTTGTCATAGTAGGGCGTGCTGACCCGCTTCCCCTGCTTCATGGCAATCATACCCGCCATGCCCTTGGGATAGAGACCGATGGTGGCGTGTAGCAGCGGTTTCCCGTCGGCATAGCCAGTGATGCTGTCGCCCTCAAAGCGGAGCGCAAGCTTCGTCCAGCGAGAGGTGGTCGGCTGGCTGAGGCGCACACTGTCGAGCACCGTCTCACCGCCCTGTCCCATCTTCAGTTTCTTGAGCAACGCCTGTTGCTCCGCGTCACCCTCCGGGGCGTTGCGCCCTTGTCCGCGCGTGATGACGAGCTGGCACCAGCCATCAGCCCCCACCTTCATGTAGTAGCCCTTTGGCGTGATGCCATAGCCGGTGCCCACGTTGCAGACGCGTCCCATCAGTCCGCCCTCGTCGCCGGGGTTGAGCCACAGGTCGGCACTCACCTCATAGTCCGTCCAGGCGGAGTCGCCCAGGATGGTGTAGTAGTTCCAGTCGGGTGCCCAGCTGTTGGCCGCCTGTCCCACGACCTGGCGTAGGCACTGGCCATCGTGTGAGGGCCGCTCCGCCAGTTCGAAACAGCCGATGATGTCGGCCGTGTAGTGGGGCAGGTATCCCCATTTGGCCGGTTGCCCGTATTGGTCGAAGTTGTCCGAGTAGGGTAGGGGGAAAGGTTGACTGGCAGGCACGTTGTCAAACGATCCTTTCTGCTGTCCGCTGGTGGTGGAGATGGAGTAGACGGCACCAGGGACCACTGTCAGGGCAAACCGCCCGTCGCGTGGCGTGATGTCGTGCAGTCGCTCAAACTCGTTGTCGGCTGTGCTACGCCACACGCAGAGGCGCTTTTGTGGCATTCCTCCCTTGAGCTTGAACCTGAGGATCTGTGCACCCCTGGCTTCCTTGGTCTCGAGGATGACGCTGTAGTCTTTCTTGTCCGGTGACATCAGAGTCACGAGTGTGCCGCCCCTGTCCAGCTTGGCGCATCCGTCGTCGAGGTATCGCCACCCCACCTCCGTGAACTGTCCGTAGTGGGCATACCCCCACAGGTTGTCGCGCAGGCTGTAGTGTCCGCTCCAGGGCTCGCGCGCCAGGAGCATGGGCGGTTCCTCGCTGTAGGGCTCCATGGGATAGACACCGCCGATGTCATACCAGTTGACCACCTTTGTGGCGCCACTCTCGATGTAGTTGCGGTTGAAACACTCGACGATGCTGATGAGGCAGTCGAAGCCCCTTTTGTAGATATGGTCCTCGGTGTTCCAGATGGGTTTGCCCAGCGAGTCGGCAATGTGCCGCTGCCTGGTCGTCACGGGAATGGCGCCAAAGGTGTGTGCGCTGACGATGTCAATGGCGTTGGCGAGCGCCGTGTCTTTGGGCAGCGTCTCCACAAAGTCCATCTTTTTTTTCGGCCAGTTGTCGAAGGCGTGCAGTTTCACTCTTTCGTATCCCCCTCGGTTGAGTGCGTGGCGGAGGTAGATGGCGAAGTCGCGGCTCTCCCCCTTCTCGTTGTGGCACCCCACGGCGTCGAGCTCCAGTCCGTGCGTGTGTCGCAGCCCGTCGATCCATGTCACGTAGTAGTCGGCCGTCTCGTGTGTCCAGTAGTTGCCGAGCCATCCAGGTGTGCTCCATGTGGTGGCGTCGAGCGTCAGCTTCGGGTTGCGTTGCTTGGCCTCCCTCATTACCCACCACATGTATCCGCGGTGGAAGTTGTGGTCGCCCATGTGGTGGCTGTGGCTGGGCATGGAGCCCTGCGTGGAGTTGCCGTCGCCGGGAATCTCGGCGAGCAGGGCGCTGACCGAGGCGCCAAACTTCGGTCGGTAGACCATGTCGAGGATTTGTGAGCGCCAAGGCTCCGCGTAGTCCTTGAGCAGCACCGCTGTGGCACCACCGCCGTTGACGATGCCGATGCCGTCGAAGGTCTTGCCCCCGTGGCGCGCGTCGAGAGAGAACGTCTGTTGTCCCCATGTTTGGCAACAGAGGAGGGAGAGAAGGATAGTCAGGTGTTTCATAATGCGCAAATGTAGTAAGATTATGATAAAGGCAAAGCTTCCGGCAAGTTAAAAAGAAGTAAAATATTGCGTTCATTCGTACTTTGTTCGGGTTTGTGAGCCATCGCGACTGCGACCATTCGTGTTGCAAAGCTGTTACAAAGCTGGCCAGCGTAAAGAAAAATCAAAGAGTAATCCCCTCTGTTTCAATAAAAAATCGTACCTTTGCGAAAATTCACTTTTTGTGCTTGCTGTATGATAGATTATCTGATACACAATTTGCAGGTTTCCCTGGATGGCATGTTCGGCTACATGACCCCCAGGCTGTGGACCCTGGGTGTCATCCTTCCTTTCCTCATGGCAATGTTTTTCACGGCCCTTGTCCATCCCTTGATCGTGAAGATGGCCACGAGCCGCAACATGTTTGACAATCCCGACAAGCGCAAGCTTCAGTCGCGCCCCATCCCCGTGATGGGCGGTCTGGCCGTGTTTTTCGGCATCGTGGTGGGTGCCGGAGCCACCAGCGTGTTCTTCAATTCCTATGCCCTCTTCACCTGTGTCATCACGCTCACGGTGATGATGTATGTGGGCATGCTTGACGACATGGTGGGCCTGAGTCCGGTGGCGCGCCTCATCGTGGAACTTTTTCTCGTGGCGTTTGTCGTCTATATGGACAAGACCAATATCAATGACCTTCATGGAGTGTTTGGCATTGGCAAGTTGCCCGTGTGGGTGAGCCTGCCCCTTTGCTCCGTCTCCTGTCTGGGCATCATCAATTCGATCAACCTCATCGATGGTGTCGACGGTCTGTCGAGTGGCCTTTGCATCTTCGCCTGCATGTGTTTCGGCGTGGTGTTCTGCTCCTCCTACGATGGCACGATGGGCGTCATGGCCTCTCTCGCTGCCGGGGCGTTGGTGCCATTCTTCTTCCACAACGTGTTTGGCGCCAAGAGCAAGATGTTTGTGGGCGACTCCGGCACGCTGATGCTTGGCATGCTGATGAGCATCTTCTGCATGCGCATGATCGACAACACGTCGCTCACGGCCTACAACCACCCGCGCATGGGTGTGGTGGCCTTTGCGCTGAGCGTGCTCTCCGTGCCCGTGTTCGATGCTCTCCGCGTCATGTTCGGGCGCATCCTGAAAGGCGTGTCGCCCTTCCATCCCGACCGCAGCCATCTCCACCATCTCTTTATCGAACTTGGCTTCTCCCACATCGGCACCACCGTCGCCGTCATCTCGCTCAACGCCCTCAATGTCTTCTGCTGGTTGCTGTGCTATCTGTTTGGCGGTAGCGTCACCGCGCAGTTTGTCGTGGTCTTCGTCGTGGGCCTGGCCAACACCACTGGCCTCTATTATGCCGTGCGCCGCATGAACCACCATCGCTGGCCCTATCGCTTGCTGAGGTGGCTGGCCCGCAAAAGCCACATGGAGACAGGCAGCAAGTTTCTGGCCGTCAGGCGCGTGGTGGACGCTCTCTGACCGCTTGCCGTTGTGTGGCTACTGACATCCAGGCCGGGATGCGATGACGCTCGGAAGAAAGCGGACAAAGTATATAAAAAAACAGGCGTTATTTTCAACTTCAAAATATTTTGGCCGAAATACGCGAATTTTCGGCACTTTTTGTAATCGGTTGATAATTAGACGTTTATAAAATTTAAGATTTTATTCGGTCTGAAAAGTAAATACTTTTCATCAAAGAATACCCTTTATCGCGTTGCGATATACCCTTTATCATGACGCGATTAACGCTTAATCGCATTGCGATAAAGGGTATATCGCAACACAAAACACCCTTTATCGCAAAATTACCCCATGCAAATCTCGGCACGAGCAACAAAAAACGCCATTTTCGCGCTCTATTTCTACGGCTGTCCGTGACAAACTTTTCGACCAAAAATCATGACAATGCACATGCTGGATGCCATTGTGCCACCCGCAATGAGGAAAGTTGGGGCAATCTTATGGCCCACCAAGCATGATGATGTTTTGTCGCGCACCTATGCAATCCGCTTCTGTTAATTATTCCTAACCATAAGGCGTTTGTCCCTTGAAAGAGCCTGTTTTCTGCCCATTTCTGATTAACTTAGCGGAGTGATTGACAATCACCCCAATACCAGTGCATATGAAACACGCTTACCGATATCTTTTGCTGGCCCTCTTGCTATGGATGCCAGCACTCAGTGCCCGGACGCTCGCCGACAACCTGGACGTGCTGGAGCAACGCCTGCGCAACAATCAGCAGATACAAGAAAAAGTGTATGTCCATACCGACAACAACTGCTACTTCATCGGCGACACCCTGTGGTACAAGGCCTATGTGGTGCGTGCCGACGATCTGCACCCCACCGACATGAGCAAGATGCTCTATGTGGAGCTGTTGGCCCCCGACGGCGTGGTGGTCGACCGCCAGCGCGTGGTAGTGAGCGACAAAAACTACACATGCGGACAGTTTGCCCTCAAGGACAGCCTTTATAGCGGCTACTACGAGATACGCGCCTACACGCGGTGGATGCTCAACTTCAATGTCACCTCCCGTCCCTACACGCGCGACGACCGCGCCCTGTTCTACAACTACCAGATGGCTCGCGACTACTATCGCGACTGGGAAGGGCTCTACAGCCGTGTCGTGCCCGTCTACAGCCGTCCGCGCGAGGCAGGCGACTATGACGGCAAGTACATGTATGCCCGTCCCAAGCGCGAGGTGCCCTTTGTGAAGAAGAACAAGCTGCTCTGTACCTTCTACCCCGAAGGCGGCACGCTCGTCAATGGTCTCAAGAGCCGTGTGGCCTTTGAGGTGACCGACCAAGACGGGCAAGGCCTCACCCTCGAAGGCAAGCTCGACGACGGAACGGCCGTCAAAAGCGGTCACATGGGGCGTGGCACCTTTGCCTACACCCCCAGTGACCAGGCCGGCCGCGGCCAGCTGTCCTTCACTTGGAACGGCAGCAAGTACACGTTCAAGTTGCCCAAAGCCGAGGACGCAGGCTCCGTGGTCACCCTGCAGGATCCCTCCTTCGACGGCGACAAGCAGAGTCCCACGTTTGACATCGGCAGCCGTGGGTGCACACCGGCCGCCTATGCCGTGCTCTGCCGTGGCCGCCTGATGATGTTCGAGCGGTTGCAGGAAGCCACATCCGTCACGCCCGACGTGAGCCTGTTGGCCACGGGTGTCAATGAGCTCCTGCTGTTTGACGCCGATGGCAACGTGCTGGCCTCACGCCCCTTCTTCGTCAACCATCACGACATGGCCACACCTCTGCGCGTCACCACCGACAAGACCGACTATAAGCCCTATGAGCCCATCGAGCTCTCCATCGCCGCCACCGACGGCACGGCGGGCATGCCTGTCAGCGTCTCGCTGCGCGACACCCGCACCGATGACACCTCCTATGCCGACGGCAACATGCTCACCGACCTGATCCTCAGCAGTGACCTCAAGGGTTTCATCGCCTCGCCTGCCTACTATTTTGAAAGCGACGACGCCACGCACCGCCGTGACCTCGACGTGCTGCTCATGGTGCAGGGATGGAACAAGTATACGCCCCTGCGCGAGGTGAAAAAACAAGTGGGCCTCGGCCAACTGGCTTTCGACCGGTTGCGCTATACGCCAGAGAAGACTCTCACTGTCGAGGGTCGTGTGCGCAAGCAGCTCGATGTGCCGATTCTTGAGCCAGGCGATGTGGCATCGCTGGCCTCGTCGGAAAGCGTGGCGGATCAGATGGTAGACGAGGCCCTCAACGCCGTGTCTGAAGGTGGCGTGTCGATGAGTGGCTGGTCGGCGGGCAAGGACGTGTCGGCGGGCAGCGCCGAAGCCACGGAGAATACCCAACCCGACGGAAGCACGGGCACGGAAAGCAGTTCTGACAATTCTGATGCGGATGCCTCCGGAGCCTCGGAGGGAAACTACCTCGGTGTCAACCAGAAGTCGATCAAGCATGAGGTGCTCGTCGAGGCAGAGGTGGAGAAAGACGGCATGAGCGCCGGTAGCGTGCAGATGTCGCACAACGGCGGGAAATTTCTCTTTGAGGTGCCGCCCTTCTACGGCAAGGCCATCCTCTTCCTCACCGCCTACGACCGCAAAGACTCCATCAAGCGCTGCATCGGTTCGACGGAAGACAAGCACCGCTTTGACGAGGAGTGGTATCCCGACTACTATGTGACGCGCGACCTTTTCTATCCCGTCTTTTCACACCCCTACAATTATTACCAGACCCATCTGCCCGACTTGCTGGCGCCAGTGGTGATGGGCGAGGACAGCATCAACTACAGCAAGGATGACGGGGTGCGCACGCTCACAAATGTCAGCGTGAAGGCCAAGCGTCGCACACGCCGTGCGCTCGACTATACGAAACCTGCCTATGTGGCCGATGCCTACGAGGTGTATAACGAGGCTACCGACCGAGGCCTGTCGTGGGGCGTGGTCAACATGGGCACCTTCCCGCCCATCGCCGCGCAGACCATCTACGGCAACATGAACCGCTACCGCACCTACAACGTGCTGGGCAAGCTTGACAAGTACACGTTCTACACCAACTTCAAGCCCATGCAGTCGATTATCAAGAACAGGTCCAACGCCGCCTTGTTCAATGACCTGCATCTCAACCGCATCGACACCATCTGCTTCTATACCGACTTTGAGCCGCGCAACTACACCGACCGCCACACCGAGCAGCTCAACCTCGAGGATATCGTGGTGGTCTACAAGACCATCCCTGACGACGGCAAGCGCTACACCTACCGTGACCGCCGCTACGTGTTGCCAGGCTTCACCAAGCCCGAGAAGCAATACTCACCCGACTACAGCCAGCGTCAGCCTGCCGCTCCTACCGACTATCGCCGTACGCTCTACTGGAACCCCAATGCCGTGCTCGATGCCAACGGCGAGTTTCACGCCACGGCTTACAACAACAGCAAGGAGACCCGCGTGAAGGCATCGGCAGCAGGGCAAGCTGCCGACGGTAGGGTCTTTGTGCAGGAATGAAAATCTCTGCCAATCGCTTTGCCAAAACGGGCAAATGCGTTAACTTTGCAAGCAAATAGTAAGCGCCATGAGATACCTCGACCCCAAAGCCGACCTCACCTTCAAGAAGATATTCGGTGAACACAAGGACCTGCTCATCAGCCTGCTCAACGCCCTGCTCCCCCTGCGCGACGATGAGCAGATAGAGAGTGTGGAGTATCTCTCTCCGGAGCTGGTTCCCGACAACTATGTCGGGAAGAACAGCATTGTCGACGTGCGTTGCCGCGACGAGAAGAACCGCCAGTTCATAGTGGAGATGCAGATGCTGTGGACGGAGGCATTCAAGCAGCGCGTGCTGTTCAACGCCTCGAAGGCCTTCGTGCGCCAGTTGGACAAGAAGCGCAAGTATGAGCTGCTGCAGCCGGTCTATTCTCTCAACCTGGTCAACGAGGTGTTCATGACGGACTATCCGAACGAGTTCATCCACAACTTCAACATCGTGCACGACCTGCACAGTGACGAGGTGATCGACGGCCTTCACTTCACCTTTGTTGAGCTGCCCAAGTTCCAGCCCCATTCCATCCGCGAGAAGAAGATGGCAGTGCTTTGGCTGAAGTTTCTCACGGAGATAGACGAGAACACGAAGCAAGTTCCGCCCGAGTTGCTCGACAATCCCGAGACATCCAAGGCGCTGAAGGCGGTTGAGGAATCGGCCATGACCCGTGACGAGCTGTTGGCCTATGAGGACTTCTGGGACAAGTTGGGTGCCGAGCGCCTGCTCTTCATCGACTCCAACAAGCTGAGCCATGAGCGCGGTGTGGCGGAAGGCCGAGCGGAGGTGGCCAAGAACTTGTTGACGATGGGAATGTCGCTGGAGAACATCGCTCAAGCCACGGGACTGTCTATAGAAATAATCAGAAATTTGAAACAGCATACGCCATGAGATACCTCGACCCCAAAGCCGACCTCACCTTCAAGAAGATATTCGGTGAACACAAGGACCTGCTCATCAGCCTGCTCAACGCCCTGCTCCCCCTGCGCGACGATGAGCAGATAGAGAGTGTGGAGTATCTCTCTCCGGAGCTGGTTCCCGACAACTATGTCGGGAAGAACAGCATTGTCGACGTGCGTTGCCGCGACGAGAAGAACCGCCAGTTCATAGTGGAGATGCAGATGCTGTGGACGGAGGCATTCAAGCAGCGCGTGCTGTTCAACGCCTCGAAGGCCTTCGTGCGCCAGTTGGACAAGAAGCGCAAGTATGAGCTGCTGCAGCCGGTCTATTCTCTCAACCTGGTCAACGAGGTGTTCATGACGGACTATCCGAACGAGTTCATCCACAACTTCAACATCGTGCACGACCTGCACAGTGACGAGGTGATCGACGGCCTTCACTTCACCTTTGTTGAGCTGCCCAAGTTCCAGCCCCATTCCATCCGCGAGAAGAAGATGGCAGTGCTTTGGCTGAAGTTTCTCACGGAGATAGACGAGAACACGAAGCAAGTTCCGCCCGAGTTGCTCGACAATCCCGAGACATCCAAGGCGCTGAAGGCGGTTGAGGAATCGGCCATGACCCGTGACGAGCTGTTGGCCTATGAGGACTTCTGGGACAAGTTGGGTGCCGAGCGCCTGCTCTTCATCGACTCCAACAAGCTGAGCCATGAGCGCGGCTTGGCGGAAGGCATGGCAAAAGGCATGGCAAAAGGTATGGCAAAAGGCTTGGCGGAGGGCGAAGCCAAAGGCCGTACCGAGAGCTTGAGGGAGGTGGCAAGCAACCTTCTGAAGATGGGCATGTCGGTTGAAGAAGTGACCAGGGCGACGGGATTGGGGACGGACGTGATAGAAAGGCTATGAAGTATGTGTTCTAAAAATCCGTTTGATCAAGGTGGAGATTTTTAGGATACGCCTTAATGGTAGATAAAGCCTCTTCCGAATTTTGGAGTGATGGAAGGACTTTCAAGATTGCGGTTCTGCAAGAGCCGAATCCTCCGTCTCCACCTTTCTCACCAGCTCTTCGACAGCAGGTGCCCTGCTACCACGGCGGCGAAGCCCACGACTATGCTACCCAGCACATAGAGTGACGATGTGAGATAGTCACCACCCTTCACGAGCGAGCCACTCTCGTTCATGAAGGTGGAAAAAGTGGTAAAGCCGCCACAGAAACCCGTGGTCAACAGCAACTTGGCTTGGGGCGACAGCCAACTGCCCTGTGTGCTTACCCCCGACAGGAAGCCGATGATGAGGCACCCCAGCACATTGACTGTGAAGGTGCCCAACGGGAAACTCATGGTTGACGAGGCAGCCATCCACTTAGACACGACAAAGCGCAGGCCGCCACCAAAGAAACTGCCCACACTGACCAATAGCAACTCTTTCATACTATATAATATATAATAGGTGCATGCCATACATGCGCCAATCGTAACGTTGTCTACTGCAAAGTTACTTTTTTTTTGTCATAGTGCGTCATGTGACGCTTGTTTTTTCTTCCTTTTTGTTGTCCTGGCTGCCCTCAGGTGTTTTGTCACATCATTGTAACAAGGCTGCAACTCGCCTGTAATATCATGGCGGTAATTTTGCACCGTCATTTAAACATAATGAAGATGAAGGAGAGTAAGAAAAACATTTTGAAGATGCTGTCGAAGGACGGCAAGAAGAAGACTGGCAAGTTTGACCGTATGGTACTGCTTTTGGCGTTGCAGAAGATTGACGGCGAACAGTTTGAGTATGACGACGAGGCCGTCTATACTGCAGACAAGCGCTGCCTGGTCTACTGCCTGTCACAGAAAGACAGTTACACGGTGCCCGAGGGTGTGGAAGTTATCGGTGAGATGGCGTTCCGCCGCAAGAAGAATCTTAAGAACATCATCCTGCCCACCGGGCTGCAGAAGATTAGCCGTGACGCCTTCTTCGACTGCGACCTGCTCGACAATGTCTATGTGCCGGCCACGGTCAGTGAGGTGGGCGGCTATGCCTTTGCTGAGTGTGAGGCCCTGAAGACGGTCACCTTTGCCGCCAAGCCCAAGCACCTGTCGCGCCACGCTTTCGAGGACAGCGACAGCCTTTCGCGCATCATTGTGCCCGCGGGCACCGTCGAGGTGTTCCAAAAGGCCCTCCACTACGATCCTGTCGAGGACGAATATCTCCTCATGGAGGCCCAGCCCAAGGATAACGGCAAGAACAAGGATGCAGGCAACGGTAAGCATAAGAGCAATGGTCAAGACAAGCACTAAGGCAAAGCCTGCCGACAAGTCGTCGGACAAGGCCATGAAGCGCCACTATGTCGAGCGCGATGTCAGTTGGATGTATTTTAACCGCCGCATCCTCCAGGAGGCAGCCAAGGACTCGGTGCCCTTGCTCGAGCGTCTCTCGTTTCTCGGCATCTACAGCAACAATCTGGATGAGTTCTTCCGCGTTCGTGTGGCATCTATCAGCCGCCTGCTCGACGAGCCTTCGCTCGACAAGGACACGCACCATGAGCTCAAGCACAGCCTGAAGGTCATCAACAAGCTCAACGAACAATACAGCCAGGAGTACACGCACACAGTCGACGATGTGTTCGCACGCTTGGCCGAGCGCGGCATTCGTCTCATCGACAACACGCAGCTCACCGATGCGCAGAAGACTTATCTCCGGCAGTTCTTCTACGACAAGCTCAACGGTCTCGTCAACCCCATCTGGCTCAACGAGATGGACAACCTCGCCAGCCTGGAGGACAACCGCATCTACCTTCTTGTGGAGCGTCGCAAGACTGACGACGATGGCAAGACACATTACGCCATCGTGAAGATTCCCGACAAGCAGGTGGGCCGATGGGTCGTGGTGCCTTCTGCCAATGCGGACGAGACCCATATCATGTATCTCGACGATGTGGTGCGACAGTGTCTGCCCCTCATCTTCCTGGGGCTCAAGCCAGCCACGTACCGCGCCTGGTCGTTCAAGTTTACCAAGGACGCCGAGATGGAGATTGACAACGACCCCGAGTATGGCACCCTTGAGAAGATCAAGCAGGGTGTGGACAGCCGGCGCCATGGCGATGCCGTGCGCATGCTCTATGACCGCACCATGCCCAAGGAGGCGCAGCGTCGCATCCTCGACCGTCTCGACATTGACGAGCTCGACACACGCCTGGCCGGTGGCCGCTACCAGAACCACAAGGACCTCATGTCCTTCCCCGACTGTGGCCACAAGGAGCTGAAGTATCCCCGTTGGGAGCACATCATGAAGGATGTGTTTGTCCAGCAAGAAAGCATCCTCGACAAGATCCGTGAGAAAGACCGTTTCATCCATGTGCCCTATCAGTCGTTCGACGGTTACATCCGCGTCTTGCAGGAAGCCGCTCTCAAGCCCGAGGTGAAGAGCATCAAGACCACCCTATACCGCCTGGCGAAAGACTCAAAGGTCGTCAAGGCCCTCATCTCCGCTGCCCGCAATGGCAAGAAGGTCACTGCCGTGGTGGAGCTGCTGGCACGTTTCGACGAGGAGAGCAACATCAAGTGGAGCCGTCGCATGCAGGAGGAAGGTGTCAATGTCATCTTCGGCGTCGAGGGACTGAAGGTGCACTCCAAGCTCCTGCTCATCGAGTCGAAGAAGGGAAACATCGCCTGTGTCGGCACCGGCAACTTCCACGAGGGCAACGCCAAGGTCTACACCGACTACATCATGATGACCGGCCGCCGCGGCATCGTCAATGAGGTGGCCGAGGTGTTCCGCTTCATCGAGCATCCCTACATCCATCCCCAGTTTCGCGAGCTCATGGTGTCGCCCAATTCCATGAAGCGGCGCCTGTTGCGCCTCATCGATGGCGAGAAAGCCAATGCCAAGGCTGGCAAGGAGGCTTGGCTGAAGATGAAGATCAACCATATCACCGACAAGGACATGGTCGCCAAGCTCTATGAGGCCTCGCAGGCCGGGGTCAAGGTAGACATTGTCATCCGCGGCAACTGTTCGCTTGTCACCGGTGTGCCCGGCCTGAGCGACAACATCCGCTGCGTGGGCATCATCGACCGCTACCTGGAGCACGCGCGCATCATCATCTTCTGCAATGGTGGCAACAACAAGTATTTCATCGGGTCGGCCGACTGGATGCCGCGCAATCTGCTCAGCCGTGTGGAGGTCTACACGTCGGTCTACGATCCCGACCTGCGCCGCGACCTCATGCGCACTGTCGACTTCGGCCTGCGCGACACCACCAACGGGCGGGTCGTCGATGGCTCAGGCACCTGCGAACTTCAGTCTGGAGCGATGTTCCGCAGCCAGGAAGAATTGCAAAAGGCTTATGAAAAAGAGTGACAGCCAACCCGTCCTTACCGCTACGGAAGTCGAGGACTTGTCGTGCAGCCAGTGTTACAACCTGGCCGCCATCGATGTGGGCTCCAACGCCGCGCGCCTGCTCATCAAGCATGTGGAGTGTGAGCCCGATGGCGGGCGCCACGTGTCGAAGCTCATGTTCCTGCGCGTGCCACTCCGTCTGGGCATGGATGTCTTCGGCAGCGGCGAGGTGTCCGAGGAGCGCGCCAAGGAATTTGTGGCCACGATGAAGGCCTACCGGCAGCTCATGAAGGTCTACCATGTCGAGCGATACCGCGCCTGCGCCACGTCGGCTATGCGCGACGCCAAGAATGGTGCCGACCTCTTGCGCCGCATTGAGCACAAGGCCCACATCAGGCTTGACATCATCACCGGCGACGAGGAGAGCCGCATCATCTACGACAACCACCTCTGCTGGACGCTTGCCAATCCCGACCACGCCCAGACGCGTTGCTTCCTCTATGTCGACGTGGGCGGTGGCTCTACCGAGATCAATTTCATCAAGGACGGTGAGCGGCAGTACAGCCATTCCTTCAATGTGGGCACCATCCGCCTGCTCAAGGGCAAGGCCAAGGCCAGTGACATCCAGGCCATGCGTGATGAGGTGGCCCTCCTGGCCAAGGGCCAACCGCCATTCGACATCATCGGCTCGGGCGGTAACATCAACAAGCTCTACCGCTTGGCATCGAAGAAGCGCAAGCTCGACTACCTGCCCGTGGTCACCCTGCGTGAGCTCCACGCCGCCCTCAGCGCCATGACCGTCGAGCAGCGCATGGAAGCCTACGGCCTCAAGGCCGACCGCGCCGATGTCATCGTGCCCGCGGCCGAGATCTTCCTTGCGATTGCCGATGGACTGAAGGCCAAGCGAATCCTTGTGCCAGGCATGGGCTTGGCCGACGGCATCATCAACGAGATGATAGCCGGCACGCAGGGCGTCCGGTAGCGGATGACCTGCCGATGCGTAATCATCAACGTGAATAAATAGAAATAGTAGACAAAAATGAGAAAGATCTTTTGGCTCCTGCTCAGCCTTTGCGCCATGGCGCAAGCCAAGGCGCAGACAGTGAAGGTGGGCGGCACGCTCCGCGGCAAGTACGAGTATCAAACCCATGAGCGCGAGGGACGCTTCGAGGTGCGCACGGCACGCTTCAACGTCAGTGGCGACATCAACCCCATGGTGTCCTACAAGGCTGAGATAGACCTCTGCGACGAGGGCAGCATCAAGATGCTCGACGCCTATACCAAGATCAAGCCTTGGCGCACGCTCAACTTCACCATCGGACAGATGCGCGTGCCCTTCACCATCGACGCCCACCGCTCGCCCGACCAGCAGTACTTTGCCAACCGCTCCTTCATCGCCAAACAGGTGGGCAACGTGCGCGACGTCGGCGCGCGGTTGGGCTATACCTTCGGCGTGGGATTCCCCATCATCGTCGAGGCGGGCCTCTACAATGGCTCGGGCCTCACCAACCAGAAGGACTTCTGGACCAACAGTGTCAACTTCTCGGCCAAGGCCCAGCTGCTGTTGCCCGTGGGGCTCGACGTGGTGCTGAGCGCCCAGAAGGTGAAGCCTGGCGACAAGACCGTCATGATGTACGATGCCGGCCTGACCTATCACCGCCAGGGCTTCATCGCTGAGGCGGAGTATCTCTACAAGCACTATGCCGATGGTGCCTTCCATCCTGTACACGCCTTCGACGGCTTCGTGAGCTACGACATTCCCTTGCGCCGTTGTCTCTTCACCAAGGTGTCGCCCCTCGTGCGCTACGACTACATGAGCGACCACAGCGACGGCAAGCGCTATCTTGACGGCAAGGTCGACGCGGCTGGCCAGCTCATCGTCAACGACTACAAGCGCAGCCGCATCACGGGCGGTGCTACGCTGAGCTTCGACAAGCCCTTCATCTCAGAGATACGCGTCAACTATGAGAAGTATCTCTACCGCCACGACGCCCTGCCCAAGGTGAGCGAGCGCGACAAGATTGTCGTGGAGTTCATGACCAAGTTCTGAAGTGCCGGGACAATTGTAACCGCAATGTAACATCGTTGTAAAAGACGTGTAACAACCGTTACCTAATTTTGCGGCGAGAATAAGAAACAAAACCAATCAGGATTCAAATGGAAACCATTTATCTTTGCATCGTCATCTTCCTGCTCTGCCTGGCCGTGTTCGACCTCTTCGTGGGCGTGAGCAACGATGCGGTCAACTTCTTGCAGTCGGCAGTGGGAGCCCGTGTGGCCGCCTTCCGCACAGTGTTAATCATCGCATCGGTGGGCGTGGTCCTGGGTGCAGTGCTGTCCTCGGGCATGATGGACGTGGCGCGCCACGGCATCATGATGCCCGACCGATACTCGTTTCATGAGGTGATGACCATCTACCTCGCCGTCATGGTGACCGATGTGATCGTGCTCGACGTGTTCAACACGCTCGGCATGCCCACCTCCACCACCGTCTCGCTGGTCTTCGAGCTGCTGGGCGGCACGGCCATGCTGGCCATCCTCAAGGTCATGGCCGACCCGGATCTCGACTATGGCATGCTGCTCAACTCCAACAAGGCCCTACAGGTCATCATCGCCATCTTCGTCTCGGTGGCCATCTCGTTTGTCGTCGGTATGGTGGTGATGTGGATCAGTCGTGTGGTCTTCACCTTCAACTATAAGAAACACTCGCGCTGGGGCATCGCCGTCTTCGGCGGCATTGCCTTCACAGCCTTGAGCTACTTCATCTTCATGAAGGGCATCGGCAAGAGCCCCTATCTCGCCGAGCACATTCGCTCCTACATTGATGACAACACCAACCTGTTGTTGCTGCTCACCTTTGTGGGCTCCACCATCGTCATGGAGGTGCTCCACCTGCTGAAGGTCAACATCTTCCGCTTCACCGTGCTCATGGGCACCTTCGCCCTGGCCATGGCCTTCGCCGGCAATGACCTGGTCAACTTCATCGGCGTGCCGCTGGCCGGCCTCGACTCTTACCAGGACTACACGGCCAATGCCCACGGTGCCGGCATCGACGGTTTCATGATGTCGTCGCTCATGGAGAGCGCCAAGACACCGCCCTTCTATCTGCTCATCGCCGGTGTGGTGATGATCGTGGCCATGGCTACCTCGAAAAAGGCGCAAAACGTCATCAAGACCTCTGTGGACCTCGCCCGCCAGGATGAGGGCGACGAGATGTTCGGCTCCAGCCGCGCCGCGCGGGCCATTGTCCGCTTCTTCCAGAATGTCATCGAGAGTGTGGTGCGCCTCTTCCCCATAGGCTTCCGCCAGTGGATCAACGGCCGCTTCAACACTGCCGACGTGGTGCTCAAGGACGACAAGGCTGCCTTTGACGTGGTGCGCGCCGCTGTCAACCTCGTCATCGCCTCCATGCTCATCACTTTCGGTACCAACCACAAGCTGCCGCTCTCCACCACCTACGTCACCTTCATGGT
>ERZ808266.366-NODE-366-length-16311-cov-7.141302_pt1 | contig 16311 bp, 14 predicted proteins | sample MGYA00521278_ERZ808266 | MGnify/ENA primary metagenome ERZ808266 (study PRJEB31516, sample SAMN03275591) | gut metagenome | biome: mammalia-associated habitat; material: feces | host: Papio cynocephalus | place: Kenya | collected 2012-08-02 ... | reverse complement strand
TAGAAGAACTTATATTAGAAACCCTAAATCCCACAAAATTCGGGACTGAGCCAAAAAAACAGTAGAAATCATTAGAATCTACTGCTTAAATAAATGGAATTTATATTTTTTTGTTCTTTTGAAATTATTTGTTCAATTTAGTACATAACTTTTGCTCTTGTTATGATATATTGACTTTCTACACATAGTAACATACAATTTTGTTACAAACAGAAATGTTTCAAACTATTCTGTTTTTTATAGGAATTTGCGTATGATGTTTATCGGAAGGAAAAAGGAGCTAGCTCAGTTAAGAAAGGCTTTAGATGGGAAAAATGGTGGCAGAATACTCATATATGGCCGAAGACGCATGGGGAAAACGACACTTATAAGAAAGGCGTTAGAAGAAACTGAGGGGATAAAAGTACTTTACACAGCGCTCCCGATAGATCTAGAGGGAAATGCAAAAGCTCTTGGAGATGCGGTACTCAAAGCTATCGGCATACATTCCCTTAGAGCAGAAAGCATAGATGAACTGTTCTCTTTCCTGAACACAAGGAGTGAGCAGATTACTATAGCCATTGATGAGTATCAAGATATGAAGAAGAGGGCAGATAGCGATTATGTGGATGCGCTCTTCAGAACAGCCATAGACAACCTTCCTGCAAATGTCTCTATAATACTTTCGGGTTCCTCTATACGCCTTATGGGAGCACTCCTCGATGAAGAGAATCCACTTTTCCAACGCTTTAACCTCACAATGAGAATAGATGAGATGGATTACATCGAAGCTGCATTGTTCTACCCAGGAAGAAGCATACGAGACCGTATAATTCTCTACAGCGTCTTTGGAGGCATTCCACTTCTAACAAGTAGCATAGATGAGAGTATCTCAGTGGAAGATAACATAATATCGATGCTTGTAGATGACAACGGCATTGCTAGAAATTACCTTAGATCGGTGATAGACACAGAAATCTCCCCGATACCCGATGCGTTTATAATCCTCTCAGCCTTGGGCAATGGTAAGAGGCACTACACGGAGATTCTCTCACACCTTAGCGAAGAAAAGAGCAGAACTCAGCTTGCAAGGACGCTGAAGAGTCTTATCAATAGCGGATTGATCCGAAAGCGTTCTCCGATAAACAGCGAGAAGAGGAAGGACGCATTTTACGAGATTGCAAGTAATCCCATTCGCTTTTATTTTACTTATATGCTCAGGGTCGATGATTTTGTCAGCATAAGCAGTAAGACATTCTTCTCCTCTTTCATCGAGCCATCTCTCACAACATTTGTGAGCTACCGTTTCGAGGACATGGCGAAGTCTTATTTTTCCATCCTTACAGAAAGAGGCAAGCGAATGGATATTTTGCGCATTGGGAGCTATTGGTATGATGACAAGGAAAAAAAGAGGAATGGGGAGTTCGACGTGGTCCTCTATACGGACGATGGATATGAAATATATGAGTGTAAATTCTTGAAATCTAAGGCTACGTCTAGCTTAGTAGAAGAAGAGAAACGAAAGGCAATGGCAATAGAGAAAATCCCCATGCGCCACTTCGGGATTATATCTTCATCTGGTTTTGATGAAGAGAAGGAGAAAGACGTCATCTTCATATCAGGAGAGGATATGTATAGCGTCTGACGAGAAAGTTAGCTTTTGTTGACTTTTTGCCTACCGTTGGCTATAACAACCATGGAGATTAAAAAGGAGAATACGTCTATACAGGTATCCTCACTTTCTCTCTTCCTAATGCTTACTTCTAGCACGATTCGAGCACTAACAAAATGTGTAATCGTATGTTACTTTTTTATAGAACTTCATCCTTCCACTCTATTATGTTCTTCTCTTCTGTAGAGAAGTTTATTCCAAGTAGATGGATTCTCTTATTTGTGCCGAGATATCCTTCGTGGTACTTCTTCTCTTTTATTTGCTCTATCGCTTTTTCTGCACTTTGATTGAATTTAAACTCAATGATGTAAATATCGCTCGGGCATGTTAGTACAGCATCAATACGACCAACATTTGTTGTTACTTCTCCTACTATATCTGCTCCCATTAATCTTAGCATCGATATAAAGCTTGCATGCCATGCATTCTCTTTATTAAATACTATCTCATTGTATGGTATTGAAGAGTAAACTCTTTTAAAGGATTCAAGTGCTTCATTTATTTTTTCTTTATAGAGCAAAGACAATATTCGTATAGCTTCATCTTTAGAAGTTCTATCGCCTAAATATAAAGGAAGCAATATCCTTGTTAATCCTTCTTTTACTTCTTCATTTGGATAGCCAAGTGTCAATAGATAGCTTCCACCGACAATTTCTGCTTTCTTAATTGTCAAATAACCTGTTTGATATAACAAAGACATAAAATTGACTTTACTTACCTCTGTCTTTGTCATTTGAATTATATCTTTACTTCTAAGTCTGTCTTCGGAAACCGGAATTGAAATGTCAGATGAGATATCAAACTTCAAGCTCTTTGCCATATCTTTAATTAACGAAGAGCCTCCCGTATTTATCCAATATTTTTCAAAGAGCTTCCCCTTGTTATAAAAAAACTGACCAATCGATACTGGGTTATATACACTCTCTCCATTTGCTGAGAACTTATAGCCATCATACCAATGCTTTACTTCTTGTAAGTATTCTTCTCTTTCAATGTTTTCTTCTTTTATTGCTTTATCTATATACTCACTAAAGTTATCTTCTAACTCTTCTTGTGTATAGCCTAGCATTGTTGAATACTTGTCAGACATTGATATATCTACTAGATTATTCATTGCTGGATAGATACCCATTTTTGTGAATTTTGTTATTCCTGTAATAAAACAGAAACGAATATACTTGCAACATGCTTTTAATACTGCATAGAAGCCATTTAATACAGACAATATCTCATCTAAGTATTTACTATTCATGTTATGAACAATGAGGCTATCATATTCATCTATCAGAACTACAACTTTTCCTCTTTTAGCTAACTCTTCAAGTAAACTGCTTAATACTAGGTCATATTCATAGTCATCTTGTATTTTTACATTGTATTTACTAGCAATATAAAGAAGCTTATTTTTTATCTCTTCTCTTAGACTATAGTCACTACTAAATATTATGCCACTAAAATCTATATGTATAACAGGATACCCTTTCCAATCATAATCTGTACTATCTATATAGAGTCCTTTAAAGAGCTCTCGCTTTCCTTTAAAGATTGCCTCCAATGTGCTTAGCGTTAAGCTCTTACCAAAGCGACGAGGACGAGAAAGAAAATTGTATCTATTTCCCTGTGTTATTAGTCTATACAAATAAGATGTCTTATCTACATAGAGCTTATCACTTTTTATAAAGTTTTCAAAAACCGAGTCACTGGTATCAATACGTTTCATTTCATCCCCTCTTTGACTAGATATAACACTTCTGTCAGAGTGAACTACTTCGACTTTCGCTTCTCTTGGAACTTGGAGTAGTTCTCTCTTTATATTAGCCTATCTTTCTTTTGCTCATCATGTAAAGCTTGTCCTTCTTAGAGAACCTACTCTACGCTTCTTTTTACTACAGCGCTTTTCCCTCTAAAAGCAATTCCTATTTTAATAATAGGCCTAATACCATTTTCATACATTTCAGCACAGTACTTTTTTTCGTCAATCTGCTTGAGAGCATTTTCTGCTAGTAGTGTTAAATCTACATGAGTATCATTAGTATGTTTGAATTCAAAAATAAAACCAGGAAGTATTTTTTCTATAGGTTTTAATTGGAGATCAAATCTTCCTAGCCCTGATTCTCTATTTGATTTAACTTGATAGCGGTCTCCAAGAGCAGCACATAGTCCAAGCATCATTCCATGATAGAAACTCTCATTAGCCGTATCTATAAAAGAAATGCTTTTTACCATAAAGCTTTCTAACAAAGATTGAAGTTTTTGACTATCTTTGGAGAAAATTGCTTCGCTAATAGAAATAGCAAAGTTGTTTTGCTTATATCGAGATAAAATCTCTTTCTTATAAACAAAGGCAATTTCTTTATTGGGAATAGTAACATCACATATTGAATTTCCATTTTGCTCCGGATAAATATGAGAAACTTTTAAATATCCAGCAACAAGTAAAAAGCTATATATACTATAAGGACTATTCTTTACTTCAGGATAGATTACACTTGTATCAATATATGTTGTAATCTTTTCACCTTGAAGTAATTTATATAGTCCCTCTGCTATTTCGGGAATGGAAAGAGAAACAATTTCTCCTATACAATCATTACTCCCAGTAGATTGCCAAAATGCTTTTGGAATGCAATTATCTGAAATGTAATTAATTACCGACCAAGGATTAAATATATCTGTATTACCAAATCGATAACCATCGTACCAAGTACATATTTCTTGATATTTTTCACTTTTCTCATAATAAGTGAGCATTTCAATAACTTCCTCTTTTGTAAAGCCAAAGAAGGAACTGTAACTATCATCCAAAATTGAATTAATTTTCAAATTATTCATTCCACTAAAGATACTTTCTTTGGCTACACGCAAGATTCCAGTAAGAAATCCGTATGCCAAATGTGAGTTATCTTTTAACCCACCAGAAAAGAAATTACGCATAAAATTAATAGTTTTTTGATAAAAATGGTGGCTATGACCTTGCTGAATTGGTGTGTCATATTCATCTATAATTATAATGCACTCTTTGCCATAATGTTTATCTAATAAAAGCGATAAAAGACCTAAACTCATTTGACAGTCTACTTCATCTACTTTTTCACTAGCAATCTTACGATATTGTTCTTTTTCGTATTCATTAAGTTTGCTGCTCTTTTCTAGCTCGTTATGGCGTATATATTCTTGAGCAATCAACTTCCGAATTATTTGAAATGTTTCCTCCCAAGTTGAGTATTTCGCATCCTTGAATGTTAAAAAAATAACAGGATATTGACCTTGATGTTGGGTATAGTAATCTCCACATTGCCAAATTTTTTTATCTTTAAAATAGATTGATGTATCTCCATCTGTCTTTTCGAAAAAGACACGGAGCATATCCATATTCAATGTTTTACCAAACCTGCGTGGTCGCATATATAGAGAAACAAGTGGTTTTGTATCTAGAAAATCCCGTATTAATAAAGTTTTATCTACATAGTAATAGTTACTTACTGCAACTTTAAAATCAGAAACACCTATAGGCAGAGGTTTCCTTTTTTTATTATCATTTGCTAAAATGAAACTACTAGGGATTCTCCATGTTCTATTTTTTTTTACGGCCCCTTTAATCTCGCCTTTTTGGCACATTTGCTGAATTCTACGAGTAGATATTCCTATAGAATCTGCAGCATTTTTGACAGATAAGTATTCCATAAACAACCTTTAATTGTAGTTTAATGGTATTATCCATTGACTAGCGAAATAAATCAATCATAATTTCGCTTGAATTTCGCTTCAAACGAAATATCTACTTTAGATTTCGCTATATATAACGAAAAAAACGGCATAACAATCAAGCTACGCCGCGTCTCTTTTCATTTATAGAAAAAGTTATTTTACATTTGCAATAAGCATTGTCTTTGGGTCTAAAGATACCTTTGCTGGCTTAGGAATATTCTCTCCGTGTGCTCTAACAACAGTTAAGTTAACTTTGTCATTCTTATCATCATACTTAAGAGCTACAAGAACATCGATGAATGGATAGTACTTCTCAAGTGTATTAGGAACACCATATTCATCAAATACAACATCTGGTCTTACAGGAGAGACTGCAAACCATACTTCAATATTCATCTTCTTTGCAAAGGCCTTAATCTTCTCGATGTCTTCTTCACTTGCAATTGTAAGCTTGAAGCCATCAAAGAGAACTGCATCTGCCTTAAATGCGCCATGACTAATAAGAGATTCTAAAGATTCAAGTACTCTTTCAATAGGAACCTGTTCCTGAGAGAAGTTCATAACTACTCTGTTAGCAAGAATCTGATTGTAGACATCCTGAGCATCATCGAGAGAATTTGATTCAACTATCTCTCTATAGACCTCTTTATACCAATTAATAACGTGCTCAACATTGCCTGAGAATGAAACATGAATAACATTCTCACCTTTGAAAAGCTTATCTGTTGCGATATGAACAAGGCAAGCTGTTTTACCAACACCCTTACGTGAAACAATTACGCCAAGGTTACCCTTTCCAAGTCCGCCGTTTATAGATTCTTCGAAAGCCCTAAGTGGACTAACACTGTTCAACTGCTTTAAATCCATTGTTAATTCCTCCGGATAATTTAACTATAACACACAGCTATACTGCTGTGTGCTATTTTTAAATTTTTAATTATTTCTGGTTCTTCTTTTCCTGATACTTCTTCTTTAACTCTTCAGCAACACTCATTGGAACCTTACCATACTTAGCAACTTCCATAGTGAATTCTGCCTTACCCTGAGTAAGAGAACGAAGTACAGTTGAATAACCAAACATTTCGGCAAGAGGAACTTCAGCAATAACTGTACACTGATTGTTATCTTCTGTTGATGAGATAATCATACCTCTTCTCTGGTTGATAGAACCAAAAATATTACCCTGGAATTCGCTAGGTCCCTCAACTTCAACCTTCATAATAGGTTCAAGAATAACAGGCTTAGCCTTCTCATATGCTTCCTTAAATGCAGCAATTGATGCAATCTGGAATGCCATATCTGATGAGTCAACTGGGTGCCATGCACCATCGTTAACGCAAACCTTAACACCAAGAACTGGGAAGCCAAGGAGAGATCCCTTCTTAACAGCCTGCTGGAAACCCTTATCACAAGATGGGATATATTCTGTAGGAATTGCACCACCCTTTACTTCATCAACAAACTCATAGTCTGGAGCTGGTTCATCTGGATTTGTCTGTACTGTTGGCTCAATATAACCTGCAACACGAGCATACTGACCAGAACCACCTGTCTGCTTCTTGTGAGTATAGTTGAAGTCTGCACGCTGACTGATAGCCTCTCTGTAAGCTACTTCAGGCTGTCCAATTGTGACTTCAGCTTTATACTCTCTCTTCATTCTCTCGATGTAAACATCAAGATGAAGCTCTCCCATACCCTTAATAATTGTTTGGTTAGACTCTGGGTCAACATAGGTCTGGAAAGTTGGGTCTTCCTTTGTAAATCTGTTGAGAGCCTTAGCCATATTATCTGCAGCTTTCTTATCTACTGGTGTGATAGCAAGTGAGATTACAGGATTAGGAACATACATACTTGTCATTGAGTAATTGAGAGATGGATCACAGAAAGTATCACCACTAGCACAATCAATACCAAATAGAGCTGCTATCTCACCACATCCACACTCTGAGATGTCTTCCATAGTTGATGCATGCATCTTGACAAGTCTTCCAACAAGGAACTTCTTTCTGCTTCTTGTATTAAGAAGAGTGTCACCCTTCTTAATTCTTCCCTGGTATACACGAATGTATGTGAGCTGACCATACTGACCATCTTCTAGCTTGAAAGCGAGAATAACTGGCTTAGCATCTTCTCTTGATTCAAGAATTACTTCCTTTTCGTTGTTATCAAGGTCAAGAGCAGTATTTGTAACATCTGTTGGGTTTGGTAGGTAATCAATAACACCATCCAAGAGAGGCTGAATACCCTTATTCTTATGTGCAGAACCCATGTAAACAGGGCAAAGCTCAAGGTTAATTGTTGCTCTTCTGATGCATTCCTTGAGTAAGTCGATTGAGACATTGTCTTCAAGCATTGCTTCCATGAGAGCATCGTTACCTGTACACATAGAGACAGCATCTAAGAGCTCTTCTCTCTTTTCCTGTGCTTCATCGAGTAATTCAGCAGGAATTTCTTCAACTCTTAATCCATCCCCTGCAGGACCAGCATCAAAGTAGTTAGCCTTCATATTAACAAGGTCAACAACACCAACATGCTTATCTTCAAGACCAATTGGAATTTCCATTAAAACAGCATTAAGACCAAGCTTTTCAATAAGCTGATCCTTTACTCTATATGGATTAGCACCAGTTCTATCACACTTGTTTACAAATGCAATACGTGGAACATGATATCTCTTCATCTGGCGGTCAACAGTAATAGACTGAGACTGAACACCACCAACAGAACAAAGAACAAGAATAGCTCCATCAAGAACTCTTAGTGATCTTTCTACCTCAATAGTAAAGTCAACGTGACCCGGGGTATCGATAATGTTAATCTCATGGCCCTTCCAATCCACGTTGGTTGCAGCAGATGCAATTGTGATTCCTCTCTCTCTTTCAAGCTCCATAGAGTCCATTGTTGCACCAACTCCATCCTTTCCACGAACCTCGTGAATAGCATGAATCTTGTTGCAATAGTAGAGAATACGCTCTGACAGGGTTGTCTTACCTGAGTCAATGTGTGCGCTAATACCGATGTTTCTCATACCAAGAAGATCGTGCTTCATAGTGTTTCTATACCTCTGTAGTAATTGAGAGTGGAGTAACCACATCTCTTAATATCTAATAAATTTCCAACTTTTGAATATTATGGATTTTACTTTTTTTATGCAAGTATTTTGTTCAACAAAAATAAGTTATAACCATAACCATAGATAAAATTTAACATTTACATCTTACCCTGGCAATATATAGCCACTTCAAAAACCCTTTCTTGAGTGTTAAAATCGTGTTATGGCAACAATATTTGAAAAAATTAGAGATGGACTTATTCCATCAGTTAAGATTTATGATGACGATCTTTGTTTTGTCATTCTCGACCTTTCTCCTGTAAATAAAGGCCATGCTCTTGTTATCGCAAAAGAGTGTGCTCCAACAATGACAGATGTAAATAATGAGACTCTTCATCATATGATTGACGTAGCAAAATTAGTCGACAAAAAGATGAGAGAAGTTCTTAAAGCAGACGGAACTAACGTTATTATCAACAATGGCCCCGCATCAGGACAGGAAGTTCCTCATCTCCATATTCACGTTATTCCACGCTATTTTGACGACAACAAAACATTTGCTTTTCCTAAGAAAGATAAATATGACGAGGGCGAAATGGCTAAATATGGAGAATTATTAAAGATATGAGAAAAACTGTAGCTTTACTACTCTTATTGGTTTTCTTCTTCCAGTCATGTGCAACTTACACAATTAGCGAAGCAAGAGATAAAATTGTCTATCCTGAAAAGTCAGAGGTAGTAACTCGCTACAATGACATAATAGAAAAAGAATTAGAGAAAGAGGAAGAACAGAAAAAAGAAGAGGAAAACGCTAAGGTAAATAACTACCCTCTTAATCTCTTTACTCTCTCATACCCATTCTATTATAACCCTGTTAAAAACGATACTTTCACCTTAAGTGACAAAGAAACAGTAATAGCTACTCTATTCATACCTCTTGGAGAAGAAAGACTATCTGATGAAGCACTTGCTTCTATTCAGAATCAGTTAGAGCAACATAAATTCTCAATAATTGCTCTCTCCGGTGCAATAGATAACCAAACGAGACTAGCAACGCTAATTGGTAAAGATGCTGTTACAACTAAAGGTGGGACAATAATTTTCTCTGATGGTGTCTTATCTTCAATGCATGACTCGTACATAGAATTAAATCTTACAGAAAATAAGAAAATTGCTCTTTTAAATGAAGATTTCCATCCTATCGTACCTTATGTAGATACTGTAGATGAGGCACTAGAGCTTGTGTCAGAGCTAGAAAAGGCAGAACTTGAAGAGTTGATTAATAGAGTCTCTATGCCAAAAGAAGAGAGCAAAATTCTCTTCCTTTCTTCTCTTTCTCCTTCATCTCTAGATTGGTCAGATTGGACAGAATATCCATATAGAAGAGATTACCAATTTCTGTTCTCAGATACGCTATCTAATCTAAATTGGTTTGATGCATTTAATCTCTCTAGATTTAATGAAGAGACAGAGAGTGGTATTACTAGACGCTTTGGGGAATATGAAGAAAGATTAGACTTTGTCTATTTTAAAGGAATGATTGAACTTTCATCTTATACATTCCCAATAGAGAATTTAGCTAACACACCTATAGTTGCCACTTTCCTAATTCCATAGTTATCTTACTAATGGAGGCAAAATATGATTTACCACATTAGTAAAGATGATTATGAAAGAGAGGTTTTAAATTCCTCTTTGCCAGTTGTCTTAGATTTCTATGCTGATTGGTGTGGTCCATGTAAAGCAGAAGGAAAAATATTGGAAAAGCTCGATCCTGAATTTGATGGAAAGATTAAGATATGCAAGTCAAATGTTGACGAGAATCCAGATTTTGCAGAGATGTTTGGAATACAGACAATTCCAACTCTTATCTTCTATAAAGATGGGAAAAAGCTTGGCCAGTATTCGGGCGTCTTAGACAAAGAGGGCATTAAGAGAATGCTGGAAATTTAACCTTACCCAATAAAAAACTCCAGAGAACAAAAACTCTGGAGTTTTTACCTAAGAAGCAATAACTATTAGTTATCCTTCTTGCTCAAATATTCATCAATAGCCTTAGCAGCTGTCTTACCAGCACCCATAGCTGAAATAACTGTTGCAGCACCTGTTACAGCGTCTCCACCAGCATAAACACCCTCACGAGATGTTAGACCATCTTCGTTAACAATGATTCCACCATGAGCATTTACCTCAAGACCCTTAGTTGTGTTCTTGATAAGTGGGTTTGGACTTGTTCCAATAGCCATAATAACAGTATCAACATCAAGGACGAATTCGCTTCCTGGAATTGGAATAGGTCTTCTTCTACCCTTCTGATCTGGTTCGCCAAGTTCCATCTTAATACACTTGATTCCTGTAACAAAGCCATTTTTTGGATCTCTTGGGTTATCTGGATTATTAAAGCCTAAGATTTCAACAGGGTTATTGAGAAGCTGGAAGTCGATTCCTTCTTCCATAGCGTGCTCTACCTCTTCCTTTCTAGCAGGAAGCTCATGTAGAGATCTTCTGTAAACGATGTAGACATGCTCAGCGCCTAGTCTAAGAGCTGTTCTTGCAGCATCCATAGCAACGTTACCACCACCAACGACAGCAACCTTACCACCCTTCATAATTGGTGTATCTGGGTCAGCTAGATAAGCCTTCATAAGGTTAGATCTAGTTAAGAATTCATTAGCTGAGTAGACTCCCTTATATGCTTCGCCAGGAATACCCATGAAGTTAGGAAGACCAGCACCAGAACCAACAAATACTGCTTCATACCCTCTCTCAAAGAGCTCATCGATAGTAAGAGTCTTTCCGATAACAACGTTTGTGTCGATATCAACACCAAGCTCCTTTAGGCCTTCAACTTCCTTTGCAACAATTGACTTTGGAAGACGGAATTCAGGAATACCATAAACAAGAACACCACCAGCTGTATGGAGTGCTTCAAATACAGCAACCTTATATCCTTTCTTAGCTAAATCACCTGCACAAGTTAAACCAGAAGGACCAGAACCAACGATAGCAACCTTATGGCCATTAGCCTTAGGCTGAACTGGCTTTGTCTTTACATTTGCGTTATGGTAGTCAGCAACAAAACGTTCAAGTCTACCAATTCCAACTGGCTCGAACTTTACGCCAAGAGTACACTTACTCTCACACTGGCTTTCCTGAGGACAGACACGACCACATACAGCAGGAAGAGAAGAAGAAAGAGTAATTGTCTGATAAGCTCCTTCAAAATCTTCATTCTTAATATGAGCAATAAACTCAGGAATACTAATATTTACAGGACAACCCTGAACACATGGACGTGTCTTACAATTAAGACATCTCTTAGCTTCATCAACAGCTGTCTGAACATCATAACCAAGAGCAACCTCATTGAAGTTATGAGCTCTTACCTCTGGTGCCTGTGTTGGCATCTCATGTTTTTTTGGATTAATAGGCATACTCTTCTCTCCTCAAGCTTTCTTAAAAAGATTGCATGCTTCTTCATAAGCATGGTGTTCGAAGTCAGAGTACATTCTTCCTCTACTCATGGCCTCATCAAAATCGACCTCGTATCCATTAAAGTCTGGTCCATCAACACATGCAAACTTAGTTACCTTCTTACCGTTTTCATTTAATGTTAGACGACAACCACCACACATGCCTGTACCATCAATCATGATAGGGTTCATTGAAACTGTTACAGGTACACCATAAGGCTTACATGTAAGAACAACAAACTTCATCATAATAACTGGACCGATAGCAATAACCATATCGAACTTCTCACCAGCATCTAAGAATTCCTTTAGAGGAACTGTTACGTTACCATGTCTACCATATGAACCATCATCAGACATAACAACTAAGCGGTCAGAAGCAGCCTTAAACTCATCTTCACAAATAAGAAGATCTTTGTTTCTAAAACCAATAATTGATGTTACATTAGCTCCAAGCCTATGGAATTCCTCTGCAACAGGCATTGCAATAGCGCAACCTACTCCACCACCAATAATACAGACCTTCTTAATGCCCTCTGTATGTGTTGCAACTCCAAGTGGGCCAACAAAATCCTGGAGGTATTCACCTTCATTCTTGTGATTAAGCTTTTCAGTTGTAGCTCCTACAATCTGGAAAATAATCTTAACTGTTCCTTCTTCTGGGTTACTACCAGCAATAGTTAAAGGAATTCTTTCACCATTCTCATCAACACGAAGAATAATGAACTGACCAGGCATAGCCTTCTGAGCTACGAGAGGTGCTTCAATTTCCATCTGTGTAACAGTTGGATTTAAATTCTTTTTTCTTACAATTTTGTACATACACAAACTCTCACAATTAATTTATTCATGTAATCCATTCGAAACATACTAGTTAAACTAACTAATACATACCATATATAATATTATCGATAAATTCTTAACAAGTGAAGACCTAATTACCCTTCAGCGTTATATAAACCTATTTTAGTGATAGCTAAAAGATACGTTTGATTAAGCCTTTAAAGAATTGAGGGTATTTATATTATCAACATTAAGAATGGAGTTGCACTCTACTCTATGCTTTAGATGCCACCTTCTCGTCAGAGACTACAATGCTAACCTTATCTCTATCATCGTACTCAAAGGTAAGAAGATAGTAGTAGTAGTTTTCTGTAGTTAGAAAATCAAACCGCGTAAAGAAAAGTAACTCATACCACAAGGATAACGCAATTAGAACTTTGTAGTTGGCGATGTTGTCGTTGTAAAAAACGTATTGACGAGTACTCTTTTTTTGTGTACATTATTGTTATGAGATACTTAGTAGGTTTGAACAAGAAAAGTTTAAAGAATCTAAAAAAACTTCCAATAAACGCTCAATACGTTTTGGATGATTTATTAAAAGCAATAGCAGAAACTGGTCCTGTTCAACCTTCTTTCAGTCACTATAGTAAATTGTCTGAGAATGAGTATCATTGCCATCTAAACTATCATTGGGTTGCTTGTTGGCGTTGTGAAAATGGTAAATATAAAGTGGAGGTATATTATGTTGGTAGTCGTGAATCAGCCCCATATTAATGATTTTAAGATTGAAGGCTCAATCTCTCCTATTACTCTTGATAATCTCAAGAATATGTTCGGAAATTATCTTAAGGTAGAAGAAGAGGACGACGAATGGGTAGACTTTAGAGATACCGATTGGTTTAAAGAAATCGAAGCTAGTCGTACTCCTAGTGTTAATTTGAAATTCTATCGTACTCAAAATCACATGACACAAACTGAATTAGGTGCAATGTTAGGACTAAAAAAACAATATATTTCTGACATGGAGCATGATAGAAAAGAGATTTCAAAAGCTATGGCAAAGAAACTCGCAAAGATTTTCAATGTCCCTGTTTCTAGGTTTATTTAAGAAAGCAAAAACCGGTCGTTTTGACCGGTCTTTTTGAGGTATATGAACTACTCCACTTTTGCTTTTCCTAGAAGTTAGAACTTCTTGCTCCAACCACTACTTCTAGAATAAAAAGAGGTACCTAAGTTTTCCCTAGATACCTCTCATATCGTAAAACTATTAATTAGAAATCGACTTCTGTGTCATAGTAACAACACTTAAGAAGTTTAACCATCTCTTCCTGACTAGGCTGGCGTGGGTTAGAGCCTGTGCATGCATCAAGAATAGCGTTCTTAGCAATTTCATCTACTCTTTCTAAGAAGACTTTCTCAGGAACAAAACCAACCTCTGTTGGATAGCTATCTGAGCCATAGTGTTGGATGCAATGAGGAATGTTTAATTCATCATTCATCTTTCTAAGGTAAGCAATAAGGTTCTTTACCTTCTCGTCATCGTTCTTTCCTTCTAGGTGCATATAGTCTGCAATAACACCATAGCGAGCCTTAGCAACAGGGTCTTTAGCGTTGAATGCAATAACCTTTGGAAGATACATAGCATTAGCAGCACCATGAATAATGTGAGCACCATAGTCAGCGAAAGCTGCACCTGTCTTGTGCGCCATTGAGTGAACAATACCAAGTAACGCATTAGAGAAAGCCATTCCAGCTAAGCACTGAGCGTTGTGCATTTTGTCTCTTGCTTCCATGTCACCATTGTAGGAAGGAACAAGATCCTTCATAATCATTTCAATTGCGTGGATAGCCAGTGGATCTGTATAGTCACAATTTGCTGTAGAAACATATGCTTCGATTGCATGTGTCATAGCGTCCATACCTGTATGAGCGACAAGCTTCTTAGGCATTGTTTCAGCTAAATCTGGATCAACTATAGCAACATCTGGAGTAATTTCAAAGTCAGCAATTGGATACTTAATTCCTTTATTATAGTCTGTAATAATAGAGAAAGCTGTTACCTCAGTAGCTGTACCACTTGTGGATGAAATAGCACAGAAGTGTGCTTTCTTTCTAAGAGAAGGAATACCAAAGACCTTACACATCTCTTCAAAAGTTATTTCTGGGTACTCATACTTAATCCACATAGCTTTTGCAGCATCAATAGGAGAACCACCACCGAGAGCGATAATCCAATCAGGATTGTAAGAAAGCATCTTTTCTGCCCCTTTCATGACTGTTTCAACAGATGGATCTGGCTCAATGCCGTCAATTACTTCAACTTCCATTCCAGCTTCTTTTAGATAGTCACAGACCTTATCAAGAAAGCCGAATCTCTTCATTGAACCACCGCCAACACAAACAACAGCTCTCTTTCCTTTAAAATTCTTTAATGCTTCAATAGCACCCTTTCCATGATATAAATCTCTAGGTAATGTAAAACGCATTTTGTTCTCCTTATAAATTATATTAATAATGAGTATAACAAGATATGAAATATCACGCTAGTTTTTTATCGATATATTTATATAAATATTTTGTTATTTATTTGTATTTATAAGAACATTCCATGTACTTCAATAATTTTTCTATTGCTTTCGCAACTCCATCGTTAGAGTTGCTATCTGTAACAAAGCGTGCACATCTTTTGATACTATCTGGGCTATTTTCCATCGCAACAGAATAATAGACTTCTTCTAACATCTCTTTGTCATTATAGTCATCACCAAGCGCCATAATTTCATCTTTAGCTATCCCTGTATAGAGAGAAATATCGTTAATGGCAGTACCCTTATTTACGCCACTTGCCATTATTTCAACAAAGAAAGGACCATAGTAAATAGCCTCTTCTTTTATTTCTCTTTTAAGATGGCTAATTAACCTATCTAGAATGCTAGGATCTTTTTCAAGTATCAAAACCTTATTTATCTTTCTATTTTCAAGAACACTTTTTAAAGGAGCAACAATGCTATCTTTTCTGTAGATAGGTCGTTTTTCTTCATAAAGAAAACCTTCTCTTTTCTCTGTATACCAATCAAATTCACTTATAAGAGCAACATCAACATTATACTCTCTTGCTATTAAGAGAATCGATTCTACTACCTCTTTTTTAATGGTTATGCTTTTAAGAATCTTTCCATCTTTATCACACAAAAGAGAGCCATTAAGACAAGATGTAAAATTGTAAAATCCTAATTCATCGTAATATGGTGTTATTGCAGAATAAATACGACCAGAGACAATAGAGAATGGAATACCAATTTCATTTACAACTCTTCTTATTGCCTTTTTATTTGTCTCTGAAAGAGTTTTATCATCTTTCACAAGTGTTCCATCTATATCACAACAAATAAGTTTTATTCTACCCATTTTCTTTTCCTGATAATTACCCAATCTTATAATACTCCAAGCTCTATGCTTTCACTACTCCCCTATTAATTGGCTGTCATTTTGCGATGATGTTGAATAGAGCGTTGAATAGAGCGTTGAATAAAGCGTTGAATAAGCGTTGAATAAAGCGTTGAATAAAGCGTTGAATAAAGCGTTGAATAAGCGTTGAATAAGCGTTGAATAAGCGTTGAATAAGCGTTGAATAAGCGTTGAAT
>ERZ808266.365-NODE-365-length-16311-cov-7.971272_pt1 | contig 16311 bp, 8 predicted proteins | sample MGYA00521278_ERZ808266 | MGnify/ENA primary metagenome ERZ808266 (study PRJEB31516, sample SAMN03275591) | gut metagenome | biome: mammalia-associated habitat; material: feces | host: Papio cynocephalus | place: Kenya | collected 2012-08-02 ... | reverse complement strand
GCAATGCGCGACAGCCAAGGAGGGCGAATCATGAATGTCGAGAACATTGGGGCGGCCATGGACGACGTTGCGGTCATGCCGGCCACGAACGAGGATATGGAACGGATCCGCGACGGCATCGAACGGGATTGCGCGCGGCGGGGCACGTCCGCGGCGATGCGGGATCTCATCGAGGGGCCGTTCATGCGGTGGATGGACGCCATGGGCGATGCGCGGACGGAACACGGCGCGCTCGACCGCGCGGATATGATGACGATCGCCGCGGCCATGGACCGGACGTTGGCCGTCCGCGACGCGCTGATCGTCTCCATCATCCTCGGCGAGGAGGATGCGCCGCGCGAGTTCCTGCTGGATTTCATCGCCAGGCCGATGCTGCCGCGCAACGCCCGACGATTGGAGGACCTGCTCGGCAAATCCTTCCGCGACGCCGCGCGGCGGCCCGGCAAGGCGCGGTGCGACCAGGGCATCGACATGCTGTTCGACATCATCGGCGTCGTTCCTGAACGGTATCAGGTGCAGCCGTTGGCGGTGATCGCATACGTTCTCTGGTGGATGGGCGACGAGCGCGCCATGCTGTGCGCATTGCGCGCGCTCGCATTGGATGAGGACTGTTCGCTGGCCGCAATCGTATGTTCGGCGCTACACCGGCATGTCGGACCGGCGTGGACCGTTGAAATATAAGGCGACACGCCGTATGACTCCGGAACCGGGCGGATGGTGGCCGCTATTCCTTGGGAATAATCGTCCTTGCGGGGTGGTTTACTCACATAGTTGACGATTTGCCCTTGCCAGAAGTGGGTCCATATGATATACGCTTCCGGCGGGATCACTAGGAGGGATAAGTTTGGCCACCAAGGAAACGACGGCAAGCACGGAACAGACTGGTCTGACTGAAAAGGCCGCCTCCTCGAAAAAAGCCGCCGCACGCAAGTCCTCGACCAGGAAAAGCGCGGTGAGGAAGACCACCGCCACGAAGACCCCTCGCAAGGCGACCGCGAAGAAGGGTTCCGCGACCAAGAAGCGCAAGGAGGAACCGCTTGAGGAGGGAACCCTCGACGATGAGGACGCCGAAGTCGACGACGCTGATTTCGACGACAGCCTCGACGACCTCGGTGATGTCGACTCCCACGATGGCGACGACATCGATGACGAGGAGGAATCCGAGCCCGAAGAGGACGATGACGACGAGGAAGAGCGCAAGAAGCCGGAAGTGCCCAAGGAGAAGGGCGCTTTCGTGGTGCGCGACGACGATGACGACGACAATCTGACGCCATCGGGCAATCCGAAGCGCCGTGTGATCGCGGCCGGCGCCACCGCCGATCCGGTCAAGGACTACCTCAAGCAGATCGGCCGCGTGAGCCTGTTGAACGCGGAGCAGGAAGTCGACCTTTCCGAACGCATCGAAGCCGGACTGTACGCCCAGCATCTGCTGGACACCGAATCCGACAAGATGGACTTCAAGCGCAAGCGCGAACTCAAATGGGCCGCGAACGACGGACGCCGCGCCAAGGACCACCTGCTGGAGGCCAACTTGCGACTCGTGGTGTCGCTGGCCAAGCGCTACACCGGCCGCGGCATGCTGTTCCTCGATTTGATCCAGGAAGGTAATCTCGGTCTGATCCGCGCCGTCGAGAAATTCGATTGGAAGAAAGGCTTCAAGTTCTCCACCTACGCGACGTGGTGGATTCGCCAGGCCATCACTCGAGCCATGGCCGATCAGGCACGCACCATCCGCGTGCCCGTGCACATGGTCGAAGTGATCAACAAGCTTTCGCGTGTGCAGCGCCAGATGCTGCAGGATCTCGGCCGTGAACCCACGCCGGACGAGCTTGCGCGCGAGCTCGACATGCCGGTCGAAAAGGTGCAGGAAGTGCAGAAGTACGGCCGTGAGCCGATTTCGCTGCACACTCCGCTGGGCGAGGACGGCGATTCCGAGTTCGGTGATCTGATCGAAGACACCGACGCCATCGCGCCGTCCGACGCGGTCGCCTTCTCCCTGCTGCAGGAACAGTTCAAGCAGGTGTTGGAGACCCTGTCGCCACGAGAGGCCGGCGTCATCAAGATGCGCTACGGCCTGGAGGATGGCCAGCCCAAGACCTTGGACGACATCGGCCGTGTTTACGGCGTCACCCGTGAGCGCATCCGCCAGATCGAGTCCAAGACCATGTCGAAGTTGCGCCATCCGTCCCGTTCGCAGACGTTGCGCGACTTCCTGGACCAGTGATTGGGAACCAGAGGAACGCATGAAGTCGAGAAATTCAAGAAACGTTGAATTTCTCGACTTCTTCCATCTCCCCGACGGTATCTACAGATAGACGGCATTTACAGAATGGGAACAATGGCGAAAGACAATTACGGCGCGCGCAACCTCACCGTGCTGGACGGGCTTGATGCGGTGCGCAAGCGTCCGGGCATGTACATCGGCACCACCGATAGCCAAGGTTTGATGCACTGCCTGTGGGAGATCATCGACAATTCGGTCGACGAGGCGTTGGCCGGCGTCTGCGACCATATCATCGTGACCTTGCATGACGACGGCTCCGTCGAGGTGGCGGACAACGGGCGAGGCATTCCTGTCGATATCGAGCCGAAGACGAAGCTCACCGGCGTCGAAGTGGTGTTGACCAAATTGCATGCCGGCGCGAAATTCGGCGATTCCTCCTACGCGGCTTCCGGCGGTCTGCACGGTGTGGGCTCATCCGTGGTGAACGCGTTGAGCTCCCGACTCGACGTCGAGGTGGACCGCGACGGCAAAACCCACCATATGTCGTTCCACCAAGGTCATCCCGGCGTGTACACCGACGTGGATCCGGAACATCCGTCACCGGACTCACCATTCAAGAAGACGAGGAAGAACCGTCCGACCGAACTGGAGATCATCGGCAAGGTCGGCCCGAAAACCACCGGTACGCGCATCCGCTATTGGGCCGATCCGGAGATTTTCAACGACACCGCGAAATTCAGCTACGAGCAGCTGATCGACCGTGTGCGACAGACCAGCTTCCTGGTTCCGGGGCTGAAAATCACCGTTGTCGACGAGAACATCCCCGAAACCGGCATCGAATCGGTTGACGAGCGTTTGGAGGTCGACGGTCCCGACGGGCAGACCGGTGCAGACGTGCAGCGGCATGAGGATGAAACCGCCGATGTGGTTTCCGACGCGGACGAACAGCCTACCGTCCAGTCCGACGCGTCCGTCCAGTCCGACGAACGGCCGTCCGAGGCAACCGACGCGGCGAGTATCGACGCTGTCATCACGACAGACGTGCAATCCACCGAACCGAAATACGCGCATGCGCGCGTCGAGGAGTTCTGCCACACCGGCGGTGTGAAGGACTTCGTGGACTTCCTGTCCAAGGGTGAGGCCATCTCCGGCATCTGGCGCGTCACCGGCGAGAACACGTATGTGGAGGAGACGCAGGCGGTCGGGGACAACGGCGAGCTGCACGCGCAGAAAGTCACCAGAAACTGCGCGGTGGACATCGCCATGCGTTGGACCAACGGCTACGACACCACCTTGCGCAGCTTCGTCAACGTGGTGGAGACGCCGGGCGGCGGCATGCACGTGGACGGTTTCCTGCAGGGCATCACCAAGCAGATCCGCAAGGCCGTCGAGGACAACGCGCGCAAACTCAAAGTGAATCTCAAAGACCCGCACATGAAAGTCGAACGCGACGACATCCTCGCCGGGCTCGTCGCCGTCGTCACCGTGCGCATCGCGGAACCGCAGTTCCAAGGCCAGACCAAGGACGTGCTCGGCACCGCGCAGGTCAGGCCAATCGTCTCCAAAATGACCGACCAGCAGTTCGGCGAGATGATCACCGGCTCCAAACGCGGGTACAAGGAACAGTCCTTCCGCGTGCTGGAGAAGATCTCCGGCGAGATGCACGCCCGCATCCAGGCCCGCAAGACCAAAGAGGTGACCCGCCGCAAGAACGCGTTGGAATCCGCGTCCATGCCATCGAAGCTGTCCGACTGCCAGCCGGGTAACGACGATGTGGCCGAACTGTTCATCGTCGAGGGAGATTCCGCATTGGGTACCGCCAAGGCGGCCCGCAACTCCGGGTTCCAGGCGTTGCTGCCGATTCGAGGCAAGATCCTCAACGTGCAGAAGGCCTCGTTGGCCCAGATGCTGTCGAACAAGGAATGCGCGGCCATCATCCAGGTGGTCGGTGCCGGATCCGGAGCCAGCTTCGACATCAGCCAGGCGCGGTACAACAAGGTCATCATGATGACCGATGCGGATGTCGACGGCGCGCACATCCGCATCCTGCTGCTGACGTTGTTCTACCGGTACATGCGCCCGCTGATCGAGCACGGCCATGTGTATGCCGCGGTGCCGCCGTTGCACCGTATCGCGCTGACGGGTTCGCACAAGGGCGAGTTCATCTACACGTATTCCGATGACGAACTCGCTGGAAAGCTCGCAGAACTCGACAGCAAGCACATCGGCTACAACGAGGACATCCAGCGGTACAAGGGTCTGGGCGAAATGGACGCCGACCAGCTGGCGGACACCACCATGGATCCGCGCACGCGCATGCTGCGCCGCATCCGCATGGAGGACGCCGAGCACGCCAGTCAGATCTTCAGCCTGCTGATGGGTGACGACGTACCGCCGCGCAAGGCGTTCATCGTGGAGAACGCCGATGATTTCGACCGTTCCAAAATCGATACCTGATTGTCGTCCGTCCCCATGCGGAAGGTGGGTTTCCGATGCGTCGGGAACCCGCCTTCCGCGTATTCGGACATACAGGGTCGCGTGGAACGGGCCCGCGCACCGCCATGGTTCCGCGCGTTCGCCGCATCCGCTAAATTACCGATTGGTAGACAGTTGCGGATAGAATATCCCCGAACATCGCGTCGCCGCGTCTGCTGACGGAACCATCAAAGGAGCTGATCCATGGTCAATCTATTGCTCGCCGTGATTTATGTGGCTTTCATCAGCCTCGGATTGCCCGACGCCGTGCTGGGCGCCGCATGGCCCACCATGAGCGGCGACCTGAACGCGCCGATTTCCTGGGCCGGCGGCATCTCCATGATGATCTCCGCGGGCACCATCGTGTCCGCGCTGCTTTCCGACCGCATGACCCTGCGCTTCGGCGCAGGCAAGGTCACTGCGGTGTCCGTGGCGCTGACGGCGTTCGCATTGCTGGGATTTTCCTTCGCGCCGAACTATTGGACGCTGCTGGCGCTCGCCATTCCCTATGGCTTGGGTGCGGGCGGCGTCGATGCGGCGCTCAACAACTATGTCGCCATTCATTACGAAAGCCGCCACATGAGCTGGCTGCACGCCATGTGGGGATTAGGTACGCTGACCGGTCCGTACATCATGAGCTTCGCGTTGGGAGCGGAGCAGGGATGGTCGTGGGGCTATCGATACATCTCCATCCTGCAGTTCGCATTGACCGCGGTGTTGGTCGCCAGCCTGCCCTTGTGGAAGGCCCGTGGCGGCACGTCCGTGGACGCCGTCGCGGATGGCGATGCCGCTGCCGGGCGCAGGCCGCTCGGCATCCGCGGAGTGCTGGCGATTCGCGGAGCCCGCGAGATTCTGGTGATGTTCTTCTGCTATTGCGCGCTTGAGGCCACGGCCATGTTGTGGGGCAGCAGCTACATGGTGCTCGGCAAGGGAGTCGACAAGACCACCGCGGCCATGTGGGCCAGCCTGTTCTGCATCGGCATCACCGTCGGACGTTTGGCCAGTGGCTTCCTGACCATGCGGCTCGACGACCCTTCGATGATTCGCCTTGGCCAGGCATTCGTGCTGGCCGGCATCGTCGTCATGCTGCTGCCGCTGCCGCACAATATCGGAACCATCGCGGGACTGATGGTCATTGGTCTGGGCTGCGCGCCGATCTATCCATGCATCATCCATTCCACGCCCGCGTATTTTGGCGAGGACAAATCACAGGCGATCGTCGGTATGCAGATGGCATGCGCCTACGTTGGCTCGATGTGCATGCCGCCATTGTTCGGGGTGGTCGCGCAGCATGTCTCCGTTAGCCTGTTCCCCTTCTACCTCGTGGCGTTCCTGACGCTCATGGTGATTATGCACGAGATACTGCGCAGGAAGTGCGGCGGTCGCAAACGGTGATATGGTGGTAGATCGCCGACGGGGGATTTGGCGGCTCGCCGATGAGATGCGGGAAAGATTCGGCAAGCGGCGGAATGGTGGGCTTGAATGATACGTGGCGTCTGACGGTGATGACATAATCGAACATATGTGCGAATGCATGCGGTTGTTCTCCAAGCCCACCGTGGCGTGGCTCGACCATGCGTTCGACCGTCCCACCGACGTGCAACGGCAGGCATGGCCGGCCATACGTTCCGGAGAAAATGTGCTGGTCGTGGCGCCCACGGGTTCCGGCAAGACCCTGTGCGCGTTCCTTTCCGCCATCGATCATCTGATGACGAGCCGTGGCGGCTCCTCTGACGGGAAGGACGACACGGAACGGACCACCGGAGCGGACGATGCCGCGAACCGTTCCAAAGAGCATTCCCCTGCATCGGCGGCACGAAACGCGGCTACGACGGAGCAAGCGCGGCGTGGCGTCACGATCCTGTACATCTCCCCGTTGAAGGCGCTTGGCGTGGACGTGGCGAAAAATCTCGAAGCGCCATTGGCCGGCATCGCCGAACAATGCGCGGCCATGGGACTTCCCGCGCCGAAAATCAGCGTGGCCATGCGCAGCGGCGACACCACGCCGCAGGAAAGACGCAGGATCGTCAGCCATCCGCCGGACATCCTCGTCACCACGCCGGAATCGTTGTTCCTGCTGCTCACCTCCAAGGCCAGGCGAATACTGAAAACCGTCGAAACGGTCATCGTGGATGAGGTGCACGCCATCGCGGGCACCAAGCGAGGCGCGCATCTGGCCGTGAGCCTCGAACGTCTCGACGCGCTGACGGGGCGCCGCGCGCAGCGCATCGGCCTGTCGGCCACGGTCAATCCGATTGACGAGGCGGCGCGGTTCCTCGGCGGCGCGGAGCCGGTGACCATCGTGAATCCCGGAACGCGCCCCACCATGGATCTGCGCGTCGCGGACCCCTTGCCGAACATGCTCGACACCGGCGCCACCGGAGGGTCGGTATGGCCAGCCATCGAGCAGGCCATCCTCGATGAGGTGCTGAGCCACCACACCACATTGGTGTTCGTCAATTCGCGGGGACTAGCGGAAAAACTCACCGCGCGACTGAACGACCGATACACGGAATCCTGCGAATTCGACGGCACGGAACACCGTGATCTGGGGTCGCCCGAAGGACGTGAGCATTTTGCCGGACACTACGATTCGGTGGTGGGCGCCACGACGACGCTGGTCTCCTCGCACAATGACGGCGAGGTGATCGCCATGGCCCACCACGGCTCCGTCTCGAAGGACCGGCGCAAACAAATCGAGGAACAGCTCAAACGCGGCGAACTACGCTGCGTGGTGGCTACATCCAGCCTTGAGCTCGGCATCGACATGGGTTCGGTGGACCTGGTCATCCAAGTGGCGGTGCCATTATCGGTATCATCCGGACTGCAGCGCGTGGGCCGTGCCGACCACAAGGTCGGAGGCGTCTCCCATGCCGTGTTCTACCCGGTCACGCGCCAGCAGATCATCGGCATGGCGGCCAGTCTGGAAAGCATGCGCGCAGGTGCCATCGAACCTTTGACGATCCCCAACAACCCATTGGACGTGCTCGCCCAGCAGACCGTGGCCGCCGCGGCCATGGAAGACCTCAAACCCGACGCATGGTACGCCGAAGTACGCGGATCGGCGCCATTCGCGAAGCTCGACCGAACCATGTTCGACGCCGTCGTCGGTATGATGACGGGCGCATACAACAGCGAGGACTTCTCGGCGTTCCGCCCGCCGCTGCAGATGAACGAGGAGGCCGGGCTGATCTCCGCGCGTCCGGGAGCGCAACGTCTGGCGGTCACCAGTGGTGGCACGATTCCCGACCGCGGCATGTACACGGTGGTGCTGCCCGAGGAAAACGCCGGAAGCGGGCCGCGCAAAGTCGGCGAGCTGGACGAGGAGATGGTCTACGAATCACGCGTCGGAGACGTCATCACCCTGGGCACATCCACCTGGCAGATACAGGAGATCACCAGAGACCGCGTGATCGTGGTGCCCGCGCCTGGCCGCACCGCGCGGCTGCCGTTCTGGCACGGCGACGAAAGCGGACGCGACTACCGGTTCGGCCTCATCCAAGGACGCCTTGCCGGTGAGCTCGGTCAGGCATTGACATCCGCCGTGGATTCCACGGATGACGTTCCCGCGCCCCATCTGCATGCCGCCATGGTGGACCGGCTCAAACAAGACGGGCTCGACGACAACGCCATCGGCAACCTCACACGGCTGCTCGAGGAGCAACGCGCGGCGACCGGGACGATACCCAACGACCGAACACTCGTGTTGGAACGGTGCCGTGATGAAGGCGGCGATTGGCGCATCATCCTGCATTCGCCGTACGGGCGGCGCGTGCACGAACCATGGGCGTTGGCCATCACCGCACGCATCAGGCGACGGTACGGATTCGACGCCCAGGCGTACGCCACTGACGACGGCATCGTGTTGCGGCTGCCAGACGGATATGAGAATCTGCGTGCCGCCGACATACTGCTGTTCGACGTCGACGACATGCAACGCGTCATCGAGACGCAGATCGGCGGAAGCGTGCTGTATATGGCACGGTTCCGGGAATGCGCGGCGCGTTCGCTGTTCCTTCCCAGAACCAGTCCCGGCCGCCGTGTGCCGCTATGGCAGCAGCGGCTGCGTGCCTCGCAGCTGCTCAGTGCGGCGCGCACCTGCAGGAACTTCCCCCTGCTGCTGGAAACCGCGCGCGAATGCCTGCAGGACGTATACGACCTTCCCGCGTTGCGTACCGTCATGTCGGGGCTCAATGCCGGAACGATCGCCGTGCACGAGGCAACGACCGGAACGCCTTCGCCGTTCGCAGAGAACATGCTGTTCGGATTCGTCGGATCGGTGATGTACCAATACGACGTGCCGCAGGCCGAACGCAGCACGCAACTGCTGTCCATGGACCCGGAGGTGCTGGAACGGCTGCTCGGCACCACGGACATGGCATCGCTGCTTGACCAGTCCGCCATTGCCCAGGTCGCGGACGAACTTCGTGGAAGAACCTTCTGGAATACCCTGCCGGAAGACGATGTCACCGGCAGAATCACCCGATACGCCAAAACCCACGGTCCGTTCACCGCCGACGAGATGATCGACGAATTAAGACTCGACGCGGTTCGGGCGGTGCATGTGCTGGATGAGCTCGACGCCAAGGGCAAGCTGCTCAAAGGGCATTTCCTCGCGGAGAAGCCGGGGCAGCAGTGGCTGTACATCGATGTGTTCCGACGCATCCGCACACTGTCCCTCGCCAAAGCGCGCAAGGCCATCAAACCGGTTTCGCAGCAGTCATACCAGGCGTTTCTGCTCGACAGACAGGGCGTCGGTCCAGTCGGCGCGGAACGGTATGAGGGCGTCGACGGCCTCATGCGCGTCATCGAGCAATTGGAAGGCGTGTTCCTCAACGCGTTCGTCTGGGAGTCCGCGGTGTTTCCAATTCGGGTGCGGGACTACCATCCGAGCATGCTTGACGAGCTTATCGCATCGGGCGACGTGGTATGGGTCGGACGCAAGAACAACGGCACCATGTCCAAGGAGGCGGGCGACATCGCGTTCCATCCGGCAGATTCCCCGCTGCTCGCCGCATATGGCGGTCCCGCATCGTCCGAACCGTCCGATTCGGAAAGCCTCACCGTTCCGGAGGCGGTGCTGTCGGCCTTCCGCAATGGGGGAGCGTTCCATGCGCGGCGGCTTTCCGCGCTCGCCCAAGAGGCATGGCAACAGCATGCCGATGTGCGGGTGAACCCCGATACCGGGGAGATTCTTTTCCCCACATGGGACGAGAACCAATTCGAAGAGGCGTTATGGGCCTTGGTGTGGCGGGGAAAGATCACCAATGGGTCCTTCGCCCCGGTGCGTGCGTTGGCGCGGGGCGACGCGGCTTTCCGCCCGTCGCCGCATGCGGTCGTCCCAAGATGGCGTTCCCTCCACTCCCATGACGGTATGGGGACGCGCACGGGAACCTCCGCCGCGATGGGTGGGCTGTGGTCCGCCGTAACCGCGTCCGGCGAAACCAATGATGTCGGATCCGACGAGCCGCATGGTCGGGAAAGGCCGCAGGGGAATGAGGAACGGGGCATCGCGTCGGTCGAATCATTGCTGGACCGCTACGGCATCGTCGCCGCGCCGCTGATTGACAAGGAAGACGTTCCGGGAGGTTTTTCCGGATTGTACCCCGTGCTCAAACGCATGGAGGAGCATGGGATGCTCGTCCGCGGCATGTTCGTGCAGGGCTTCGGCGCGGCGCAATTCGCGCGGAAGGACACGATCGACGCGTTGCGTGACGACCATCAGGGGCACAGCCGGTCCTGTGTGGCGCTCGACGCGACGGATCCGGCGAATCTCACCGGCGCGGCAATCGCATGGCCGGAGCAACGGTTCATGAAACCGGCGCGCCGGAGCGGCTCGATCATCGTGTTCAGGCAGGGCGCGCCGGCATTGTTCGCCGTGCCGAAAAGCCATAAAATCGTAGGCTTCACCGAGGATGAAACCGTGTTGCGCCAATCATGCGCGGAACTCGGCTACGCGTTGCAACGACGATCCGGCGGCGTTAGCTTCAGCGAGATGAACGGCGAATCATTGAAACGGCGCAATGCGTATATGCGGCTGCTGAAGTCCGCCGGATTCACCGAATCACCCCAAGGCATGAGATTATACCGATGAACCTGCGCCGGTGACGCCGTGCCGGTGGCCATGGCCGTCTCGCCGTCGCCATGAGCAGGCGGGACGGCAACACCGAAATACGCCAAGGCTGGACACGTCGGAAACGGCGCGTCCAGCCTTGGCATATATTCCTGTTCGTTCGCTTGCCGGTATGCCTTCGCAGGCCGCGGTCAGCCGACGACGGCGATCGGCGACGCCAGATCGGTGCCGGAACCATCACGACGCATGTCGGGTTTCGGCAGCTCGACGGCCGCGCCGCTCTGGGTGGAGGCACGGAGCGGATACGAGCCCACGAACGCGCGAATCAGCGTGTTCTGGCCCTTGAGGAAGCGCTGGGAGCGCACACCGCCGGTGCCGCGGCCCTTGGTCGGGTACATCTCCAGAGGCGTCACCTTGGCCGAACCGTTCTCGGTTCCCGCCAATGCCTCCGAATCGCCCGCGACGGTCAGCACGACCGCACCGGAAGCGGAGAACAGCCCGTTCTCGCCTTCCTCATAATCCCAAGCGACTTCCTTTTCGGGAACCACGGCGAACGCGGCCACATGGCATTGCTCGGCCAGACGAATGCCGGCCATGCCGCCGGCGGTGCGTCCCTGCGGACGCACGTTCCTCGCCTCGAACGTCAGCAGTGAGGAATCGGTCGACACGAACACCAGCCGGTCATGGTCCGTGGCCTCGCCCGCGGCCAGCACCTCGTCACCGTCCTTCAGATCGATGACGCTCCACGAATCCATCGTGGTAGGCGATTCACGGTTCCAACGCTTGACCACGCCGTTGCGCGTGCCCAACGCCAACGGAGCCGCGGACGCGTCGCTTCCGTCCTCATTCGCGTTCGGCATCGCGATGGCCGCGACCACACGCTCCGATGCGACGGGATCCGTGCTCTCCGTCATGCCGATGAACTCTTCGGCCCTCACACCGCCTTCGACGTTCAAGGGGCCATCCGCCGGAACCGCCGGCAATTCCACGACATGCGCCAGCACCAGACGCCCCGCGGAGGTGACCAGACCATACGAGGAACGCGTGGTGGTGCGGAAGATCGAGATGATCTGGTCATCCCTCACGCGCCTGTCGGAAGCGGAACGATTCCTCCAACGCTCCAAGGCGTTTTCCGGAGCGCGCGCGATCAGACCCGTGGCGGAAAGCATCACCGCACAGGGCTCGTCGTCGATCTGCAGGGCGGTGGCGGCCACATTGTCCTCGCCCGCCTTCTTCGCGGCCTTCTTGGCCGCCGCCACATCCGCGGCCGCGGAAGACACGGTCGCGGCCGCGCGCGCCGCCGCAAGCGCGGAGGAGGACGCCTCGTCATCGCCATGCGCGACGACCGGGGTCAGCGCGCCGTCCGCGTCCTTGTCCAGCAACACGGTGCGACGCGGCGAGCCGTACTTGGCGACGGCCTCGTCCATCTCGTCGATCACCACATCGTCCAGCACCTTGTCGGAAGCCAGAATACGGTCGAGCTCCTCGATGCGGCGACGCAGGTCGTCGCGCTCGGACTCCAATTCGATGCGGCTCATCTTCGTCAGTCGGCGCAGACGAAGATCGAGGATGTACTGCGCCTGGATCTCGTCCAGATCGAACACGGCCATGAGCTTCGTCTTGGCGGCATCGGCATCCTCTGACGAGCGGATCACCTGGATCACCTCGTCGATGTCCACCAAGGCCAGCAGCAGGCCCTCCACCAAATGCAGACGCTCCAAGGCCTTCTTCTTGCGGAATCCGCTACGGCGCCGGATCACCGTGCGACGGTGGTCCACCCACACCTCGAGCATCTCCTTCAGGCCCATGGTGTGCGGACGCCCGTTGACCAGCGCCACGTTGTTCATCGTGAAGTTGTCCTGCAGTGGCGTGTGCTTGAACAGCTGCGCCAGAACCGCGTTCGGGTCGAAGCCCGTCTTGAGCTCGATGACCAGACGCGTGCCGTTATGGCGATCGGTCAGGTCGATGGCGCCGGAGATGCCCTCCAGCTTGTGGTTCTTCACGCCTTCGGAGATGCGCTCCAGCACGCGTTCCGGCCCCACCATGAACGGCAGCTCCGTCACGACGATGGCCTTCTTGCGGGCGGTCACGTTCTCGACATGCGTCACCGATCGTGTGGTGAGCGCGCCCCGGCCCGTCTCGTACGCCTCGCGAATGCCGTCGCGGCCCACGATCACGCCGCCGCCGGGCCAGTCGGGGCCGGGCACATAACGCATCAGCTCCTCCAACGTGGCGTCCGGATGGCGCATGAGGTACTTCGCCGCGGCCACCACCTCGCCGACATTGTGCGTCGCCATGTTCGTCGCCATGCCGACCGCGATGCCGGAGCCGCCATTGACCAGCAGGTTCGGAATCGCCGCGGGCAGCACCGTCGGCTCCTGAAGCTTGTTGTCGTAATTCGGCGTGAAATCGACGGTGTCCTCGTCGATGTCGGCGTTCATGCCGAGCGCGGCCGAAGCCATGCGCGCCTCGGTGTAACGCGACGCCGCGGGACCATCGTCCAACGAGCCGAAATTACCATGGCCGTCGACCAACGGCAGTCGCATGGCGAACGGCTGGGCCAAACGCACCATGGCCTCGTAAATGGCGGAATCGCCATGCGGATGGAGCTTGCCCATCACCTCGCCGACCACACGGGCCGATTTCATATACGGGCGGTCCGGGTTCAGATTCATCTGGCCCATCTGATAGATGATGCGCCGCTGCACCGGCTTCAGACCATCCCTGGCATCGGGCAGAGCGCGGGCGTAAATCACCGAATACGCGTATTCGAGGAACGATTTGCTCATCTCCTCGTTCAATGGCGTTTCGACGATATGCTCCTTGACCGTATGCGGGTCATAGGCGGGTTTTGCCGGTCTGCGGTGCGACACCATGCGGTGATTCTCCTTACGGAAAGGTAATGGTAATCAACCAAGCAATGGTACCAGCCGGTACCGCCGCGGTGCTTGAATGGAAACCATGAGTGTTGAAGTACCCGGAGTTGAAGAGCTGCTGACCATGACCACACCGGCGAGGTACGGCGATACCGCGCCCGCGCACGCCAGAGGCGGCGCGTTGCATCTCTCCTCCGTGCTTCCGGCCGTATCCAGCGCCATCGGGCATCCCATGCCGACCGCGGTGCATGCCGATCCGAAACACCTGCAGACGGCGCTCGGCATCCCCGACGCATCCTCCGCGGTCGTCGTATTGGCTGACGGCCTCGGATACTGGAACCTCAACATGAGGCTGGGGCACGCGCCATACCTGCGCTCGCTGATGAACGATTCGGTCAACCAGCGTCCGATCGCCACATGCATGCCCAGCACCACCGTCGCGGCCATGGCCACATTCGGCACCGGAACATGCCCCGGGCTCACAGGCATGACCGGCTACACGCAGCGCAACCCTCGCAACGGCGAAATCTGCCAGCTCATCGCGTTCAGAAACGCCATGCCACCGCAGGAACTGCAACGGCAGCCCACGATCTTCGAACGGCTCGCCGCGCAAAACGTGCGCGTCACCAGTTCGGGCCTGCCCAAATTCGCCTACTCCGCGCTGACCCAATCGGCGCTGCGCGGCAGCGACTACATCTCCAACGAAGACCCGCGCCGCCGCATCATGGCAGCGGCCAAGGCCGCACGCAAACCGGGACTCACCTACGTGTACCTGCGCGACACCGACAAAGTCGGGCACAATTACGGATGGGACTCCGACAAATGGATCGGCACCTACGAGCGCATCGACGCCCAGCTCGCCCTGCTCCGCCGCAGCCTACCCAAAGGCACGCTGATCGTCATCGTCGCGGATCACGGCATGATCACCGCCGACCCGGAAAACTGCATCGATATCGCCTCGGAACCACGCCTGACGCAAGGCGTCGCACAGGTCGGCGGCGAACCACGCTGCGTCATGCTCTACGCGCAGGACGGTGAGAACCCCGACGACATCGCGGCACGCTGGCGCGACGTGCTGGGGGAGCGGGCGCAGGTGCGCACGCGCTCGCAGGCGATCGCCGAAGGCGTGTACGGCCCTGTGGAGCCATATGTGGAGCCGATGATTGGCGATGTAATCGTTTCGGCGGCGAAGGCGGTGACCATCGTCGATTCGCGCACGCAGACGGAGAAGGCGATGCACCTGCCGAGCGTGCACGGTTCGTTGACGATGCTGGAGTCGGATATTCCGTGTCTGATCGACGTGGCTTGACGCCCATGGTCTGAACGGTCCAGTCGAACAGGAACCGCCGTGGCGCCTGCGTCAGTGTTCAGTCGCCGAACAGGATTTCGTCCCAGCTCGGCACCGCGGAACGTCCCGCGCGGCGTTTTGATTTGGTCGAATTCTGGCTGTGCGCGTTGCCGGGAACGGAGCTTCGGTCGCCGGTCTTCTCCTGACCGGAATCAACGACGGACCCTTGCGAATCACCGGATGCGGCATTTGCGGAAGCTGCCGATGCCGCCGAATCGGCATTGATGACCTGCGTCCGATCGAGGCCGGCGGAGTCGGCGGAACGTTCTGCCGATACTGGCTCACTGGATGTCGTGCCGGCGTCCGTTTCCGGCGTGGTGCGCGGCACAATCGCATCGGTCGGCGAGGGAACGGTTTCGGATGTCGCGCCGGACGGACGCACCGCCGGCATCGTCGGTTCCGGAGCGTTCCATGCGGAGACGGTCTGTTCGATGCGGGCCGACCGCGCGGAATTGCCCGGTAGATTCAACGAGGTGAGATAGGCTTCGTCGACGCGCTGCTCGGCATTTCCCGATTTGGGTGTTTCCCGTTCGCCCACGAGCTTGCGCGCGGCGGCGTTGAGACAGGTCACGGCGTTGTCGTGCATGTTCCAGGACCATTCCGCACTGACCTTATGGCCTTCGGACACGAACCGCGCGGTGATCTTCCATGGTTCCAGGCCACGTCTGGTGGCCTTCCACGTCACGTCCTCCAAACGGATGCGCGCCGCGGCGAATGTGCGTTCGATGAGTTCGGACAAAGTGCGCACGCGGCTTTCCTTCGGCGCCGGCACCGCGAGGAACTGCTCGATCGCGTACTGCTTCTCCGTCTCCACGGCCGCCGAGAAACGCCGAACGAGGGCCTCGCTCAACGCATATCGTTCCGCCACGCGGGCCGGTTCGGCCCCGGCACGGATCAATGCCTGGATCTGCGAAATCGGCAAGGACGCCGAAGGATTCGGCTGACGGTCCTTCCGCGTTTCCGACTGAATCTGCTTCGCCTCCAAAATGGCTCTTTCAAGCGCCTCATCGACGTTGATGACGAATTTTTGCGCGCCCAGGACGAAGACGAGTTCACCGGCGTCGCTCACATGATCGAATCGGGCTTCCTCGAATGTATGCTCAGGCACGACACACCACTTTCCTCAAAAAATCCGTTTATTCCATTGTGCCCCACGTGTCGGATTTTACGAGTATTTCGATTCATGTATCCTATCCGGGGTAAAAGTCATGTATCCTATGGCGCATAAGCACCATAGATGACGAAAGGAATCTCGATGGCACAGGATTATGATTCCCCGCGCAACAAGGACGAGGACGAGGAGTCGCTCCAGGCT
>ERZ808266.358-NODE-358-length-16568-cov-3.020287_pt1 | contig 16568 bp, 13 predicted proteins | sample MGYA00521278_ERZ808266 | MGnify/ENA primary metagenome ERZ808266 (study PRJEB31516, sample SAMN03275591) | gut metagenome | biome: mammalia-associated habitat; material: feces | host: Papio cynocephalus | place: Kenya | collected 2012-08-02 ... | reverse complement strand
AGCGGCAGCGTCTTTCGCAGGCTGCGCCGGAAGATCACGCCATCAAAGCACGAGATTTTTGACGTCATAGTTCACACCTCCCAGTTCGTAGATGAAAATTTCTTCGAGTGAAAGCGGCAGAAGGTCGCAAAGCAGGGGACTGCACTGCTGTAAAAGTCCCGCGATTTCGCGCCGGTCGCCGCGGACGATCAGGGTCTGAATTCTTCCGGTCATCGACTGGTGCAGGATGTTGAGTTCCGGCGGCAGCGGCCGGTCGGTGACGAGCTGGACCTTGACGATGTTCTCCTGCAGGTCCAGAAGCGAACGCTCCAAAAGCATCTTTCCCTCATGCAGGACGCCGACATGGTCGCAGACGTCCTCGAGTTCGCGCAGATTGTGAGACGAGACGAGCACCGTTGTGCCCCGCGCGGCGACGTCCTCCAGAATCACGCTCCAGACCTGCTTGCGCATGATGGGGTCGAGCCCGTCGACCGGTTCGTCGAGCACCAGATAGTCCGGGCACGCAGCGATGGCAAGCCAGAACGCGGCCTGTTTCTGCATCCCCTTGGAGAAGCGGCGAAGCGGCTGCTTTTCGTCCAGCTTGAAAATATCGCGCAGCGCCGCAAAACGCTCCTCGGAGAAATTCGGATACAGGCCCCTGTAAAATTGCCGGAGCTCCGTGATATTCGCGCCCGCAAGGCAGCTCAAATCGTCCGGAATGCAGGCAATGCGGGCCTTGACGGCGGAATTTTCGAAGACCGGTTCGCCGTCTACGAGCACTTCGCCGGCATTTTGCCGGTAGACGCCCATGACGTGGCGGATGATGGTGGATTTGCCCGCGCCGTTCGGGCCAACGAGGCCGTACACAGAGCCGGTCGGGACGCTCATCGTGAGGTTATCGAGCGCGGTGAAATCATCAAAGCGCTTGGTGACGTTTTTGAGTTCGATCATGCTGTTTCCTCCTTTTCCGGGATGCTGGACAGCAGCTCTTCGCGCGTTGCGCCGAGGGCGTAGGCCTCCGTGCACAAGGCTGCGATTTTTTCGAAGAGCTCCCGCTTTTTCTGCGCCTGTAAGGGTGCTGCTTCCGCGGCAAACGAGCCCTTGCCGGGCACGCTCACGACGAAACCGCTCGATTCCAGCTCCCGATAGGCTCTCTGGATGGTGTTTGGGTTGATGGACAAGGACCCGGCCAGATCCCGCACCGACGGCAGCTTTTCGCCCGGGGGAATCGCGCCGGAGAGGATCAGACGCGTGAACTCCTGCTTGATCTGCTCGTAAATCGGCCGCGGGTCGCGGTAGTCCAGGTGGATCATAACAAGCCCTCCCTTCTAACTGTATTATTTGTTCTAGTACAGTTATAGCACACAACGCAAAAAAAGTCAACACCCGTAAGAAATTCTTAATACTGTTTTCTGATTAAATTCTTTAATCAGAAAGGTTCCGCCTTTGGCGTAACCAATTTCGTGATTTTGAAAAATCACGAAATTGCGTCTCATACTGATCTTCATATTAAAAACTCCAATTCTATGAATTGAAGTTTATAATTGAATATCAGTATAAGAATCTCCATTGGGCACAGAAAATGCTTGTTTGGAAGATGGATGGACCGTGTAGGGGCCGATGCCCTTCATCGGCCCAGCGGGAGGCAAGAACGAAACGCGATACCCTGCGGCGAATTCGATGGTGCCCAAAGGGCCGATGTGCTCAATCGGCCCCTACGAGAATTACAAAAAAGTGAGAAAAAACAAAAAGTGCACGAAAAAAAGCTCCCCGGAAGCAGAGCTTCCGGGGAGCGCGGGTATTGCTTGGAAACGGAGAATTACATCTCGAACGGTTCCAGACCGAGGACGGGATGGCCCTTCTCGGTGAGGAAGTTCAGGAGCTCTTCCGGATCGCCGGATGGGCAGGAGTTCTCGTCGCCGACCATGTCAGCGAAGTTCTCGATGCCGTACAGATCCTTCGCGGTCTCGTTGATCTTGTCGCGGATCTGCTCCTTCAGTTCGCTCGGGAGCCAGACCAGACGGGCCAGGCCGCCTTCTGCCTTCAGGAACTTGTGGGAAGCGATGTAGTGCTTGCCGTGGCCCATGAAGCCCGGAGTCTGCACGCCGCCGCCGGTCATGGAGGCCATTTCGGAGAAGGTCATGCCGAGCGGAGTCATGCCGGCGAATTCACGGCAGGTGATGACAACGCCCATGGAGACGGGCTCGATGCCGCAGATGCACTCGAAGCAGCCGCAGGAGGTCATGGGATCTTCGAGCAGGGAGTACAGCGTGACGTGCTCGAGAGCGCCGTGGGAGTATTCCGCGACAGCCTCGTCAACGTCTTCGTAACGGCCGGTGCGCTCGTCGAGGCAGCGCTCCTTGGTGACGACCTGGCAGGGGCCCTGCGGGTCGAGCTCGTTGGTTGCCTTGGCGTCCAGCCACGACACAGCGCCGCAGAGGCCGAGACGTTCGGGGGTAACGATGCAGACGTGGCTCGGGGAGAACGCCTGGCACATGATGCAGGAATAGAAGACAGGCACGGACTCGTCGGTCATGGACTTCAGACGCTCGTCGCGCTTGTCGAAGATCTCGTTGGCGTGCTTGCGGAGCGCCGCGTTGGGCTCGTCGCCGACAACGATCTTGACCTGGCACTTGTCGACAACGGTGTCGAACTCGGACTTGATCTTGGCGTACAGGACCTCGCCGATGTGCTTGAACTTGAAGCCAGCCTCATAGTCAGCCTTGCTGATACGAACACGGATCATGTCGCGCTGGCCGGTGTGCATAACGCCCTCGACGCAGTTGAGGAACTGATGGATCTTACGCTCGAAGACGGGCTCGAAGTCGGGCTGCATGGTCTTGCCGGCAACCTCGACGGTGTAGCTGAGGGAGATCTTGGAGCCGACCGGGATCTCGTCGATCTCGGGGCCTTCGACGACGATCTTGTGATCTTCGACTTCGGAAGCGTCCTTGGTGGTAACGAGCTCGAAGCAGTCCTTGCGGGAGCCGTCGATCTCGACCTGCATATCGCCCTTACGGATGATCTCGCCTTCGAAGGCGGAGGAGAAGGCGACGGGGATGTCGATCTTCGTGATCTTCAGCTTGATGCCGCGGGCCTCGATGGAGGTGTCGATCCAGTCCTTGGTGTCATCATAGATGATGAGGGACTTCGGAACTGCCCACATATCGTCGTGGTCGTTGGTGATGACCGGGAAGCCGAGCTTGATGGCGCCGGCGCCGCAGGCGACGGTGATGTCGGGAACGGGCTTATAGGCGTTGACGAACGCGTTGATGCGGTCGAAGGTGTACTTGTGGAAGCCGTCGCAGTCGCCGGGCTGGACGTTGCCGAAGATCATGGCAGCGCGGACGACGAGGGAGATGACGTGGCCAACGGACCAGATCTCTTCGCCGACAGGAACGACACGGACGGGGAAGCCCATGGAAACGCCGGCCTCGACAGCCTGCTCGATGATGCCGCCGATGAGGAAGACGAAGATACCGCGGGACTGATAGCCCTTGATGGTCTCAACCGCTTCTTCGGTGGACGGAGCCGGCCCGATGATGACGACGAAGCCGGGGATGTCGCCGGTGACCAGAGGAACACCGAGTTCACGGACTTCCGCGTCGACGAAGTGGCCGTGGTACGGCGTGCCTTCGTACGGAGCGTCGGTCTTGACATACTTGCAGGCCTCGATCATTTCCGCGGCGATGGCCGTGCCGACGCCGGACTGGAAGATGGAGTTGGTGCGCGGCTCACGGAGCATCATGGCCTTGACGTCGGCCAGGGTGTCCTGCAGCTCGCCGACGGTCGTGACCTTCTTGCCGATGTATGCGTAGATACAGGCCAGGCAGTACGCGGTCGAGGGCATGGTCATCGGAGCGTCGCGGCCGACTTCAGCAGCGATCTTGTTAACTTCTTCTTCGGCTTTGGCGAACATCTGGTCAGAGCCGTTGAAGACGCGTTCAAACAATGTCTTCATTGTTGTTATTCATTCCTTTCAGATTCATTCTTGGTCGATTCTTGCCTTGATGGCGCGGATCTCTTCCAGCGCCTGGGGGCTGCAATCGTAGGGAGAAAGGCCTTTGCGGTCGGCGTCGATGACGTCGGGATTGTAGCTGATAAAACCGAGCAGGTCCTCCGCGGGGATGCGGCTGCGAATGAATTCGCGGTCGGAATCGTCGCGGATCTTGTTGGCCACCACACGCACCTTCGTGATGCCGATGTCGCGGGCAAGCTGCTTGATGCGCTCATAGGTCTGCACGCTTCTCGCGCCGGGCTCGATGACGACGATGAACTGGTCCATCATGCTCGCCGTGCCGCGGCCGAGGTGCTCAAGTCCCGCTTCCATGTCCATGATGACGACGTCGTCCTTGCGGAAGACGAGATTCGACAAGATCGCCTTGAGCATCACGTGCTCGGGGCAGACGCAGCCGGTTCCGCCGGTGTCGACCGTGCCCATGACGAGAAGCTTGACGCCGTTGATCTCCTTGGCCAGCTTTTCGGGCAGGTCCGAGACTTCGGGGTTGAGCTTATAGAAGCTGTTCTGGTCGTTTGCGCCGGTGCGCTCTTTGGCGAGCTGCTTCATCTTGGAAACGGGGACGATGGCGTTGACCTCTTCTTCGGAAAGGCCGAGCGCCAGACCCAGATTGGCGTCAGGGTCCACGTCGGCCGCGAGAACGGTCCTGCCTTCGTCGGCGTAAAGCCTTGCCAGTGTGGAGGAAAGCGTCGTTTTTCCGACGCCGCCCTTGCCGGTGATCGCTACTTTCATATGTTAAAGACCTTCTAAACTCTAAAATGTATCAGATGCCCAGAGCCGCACGCTTGGCTTCGATGGACTCGATCATGCGGTCGCCCAGCTTCTCGATGTCCTTTTCGACGACGAAGTGCGCCTCGACCCACTCCTGGCAGCCGCCTTCGGTACCCTGCAGAAGCGCGGTGATCTCGCTCGAGCCCTTGGAGTACGGATCGACGCCGAGGTAGGTCTCGATACCGGTCGCAACGACGTAGTTGCCGATGGAGACGGCCTTCTCAGACATCCACTCCGGTGCGCAGCCGCACAGCGGGATCTGAGAAATGTTGATGCCCCAGTCCTTCGCGAGGTCGGAAGCGAGGATCATCATACGGGAGATATCGACGCAGGAGCCCATGTGCAGGATCGGAGGAATGCCGACCAGCTTGCAGACGCGCTTGAGGCCTTCGCCGCAGTACTCGGCAGCCTCGAGGTTCATGAGGCCTGCCTTTGCAGCAGCCTGCGCCGAGCAGCCGGAGACGATGACGATGATATCGTTTTTCAGGAGCTTCTTCATGAGCTCGATGTGTGCGGTGTCGGGGCGGACCTTGGGGTTGTTGCAGCCGACCATCGCGACAGCGCCGCGAAGAACACCGGCCTTGACAACGTCAGCCAGAGGCTTCAGCGTGCCCAGCGCGTCGACGTGGGAGTTGCAGACGCCGTCGAGTTCCTTCTTGATCGCTTCGACCGAGTAGCCGACACGGGCGTTGGTCTTGAGCTGCGGAATGTTGACGAGATCCGGGTTGCGGTTTTTGAAGTTTTCGATCGCCGTCTTCACGATCGCCTTGGCCGTTTCAGCGGCGGTATCCTCATGGAACTCGATATAATCGCTTTCCGGCATACGGGCGATGGGAGAGGTGGTGATGAACTTGGTGTGGAAGCACTTCGAGAGCGGGCCCAGTGCGGGGAAGATGCACTGCACGTCGACGACGATGGCTTCACACGCACCGGTCAGAACGACGTTTTCCTGCTGCAGGAAGTTGCCGGCCATCGGAATACCCTCGCGCATCGCAACTTCGTTGCCGGTGCAGCAGACGCCCGCGATGTTGATGCCCTTGGCGCCGTTTTCCTTGGCAAGCGCGATCAGCTCGGGGTCATGAGAGTAGAACACGACCATTTCCGACAGCGACGGATCGTGGCCGTGGACGATGATGTTGACCATGTCCTTGTCCATGACGCCGATGTTGGCGGTGGTGTCAACGGGGTGCGGGGTGCCGAAGAGGATGTCGGAGAACTCGGTGCCCATCATGGAGCCGCCCCAGCCGTCGGAGAGGCCCGCGCGAAGCGCCTGTTTGATCAGCGCCTCGGGCAGCGAGGAACATCCCATATGGGTCATGTGCAGCGACTGAGAAACTTCGCGGTCGATGGCGCGCGGCTCGATGCCGGCCTTCTTCCACAGCTCCTGGGTGTGCTCGGGGGCACGCTTCAGATAACGCTGGACGCCGAAGGGCTTGCCGTATTCCAGAAGACCCGTTTCAGCGACCTCGTGCGCCAGATCGTAGATGTCCTTGCCTTCGGTCTCAATGTTCCATTCCTTTGCGATCCGGATCAGCTTTTCCGGATCCTTGACCTGATACGCGCCGCCCTCTTTTGCCTGATACAGGGTGTGGCAGATCTGACGGCCGTGGTCGGAGTGCGTGGCGGAGCCGCCTGCGGTGAAGCGCAGGTAGTTGCGGCCGACGATACCATGTACGTCGCAGCCGCAGATGCCGCGCGGCGCCTTCGGGGTGATGCGGCAGGGGCCCATGGAGCAAATACGGCAGCAGGTACCGGCTTCGCCGAAGCCGCAGTGCGGCGTCTGGTTTTTAACGCGCTGCTGCCAGGAGTCTGCGCCAACCTTCTTGCCGGTTTCAAGCAAGGCGTTGGTCGCTTCTTCCATCTGTTCAATAGTGATTAAGCGATCCCAATCCATCGATGATGTCTCCTCCTAATTTTTATGTTCTAGCGGCGTGCCCGGAATGCTGAGGTGCATGGCGGGCGCTGGGGAAAGCGGGTCTGTCCGCTTGAGACAGGCCGTGGAGCACACCCGGCCGGAAACCAGACGGCAGGGTTTGCCCATTACAGCTTAATCCTATTCTAACAAGTTGCACGAAGATTGTCAACTCAAGCAGTGCAGTTTTATCGATATTTTCGTAATGTATTATTTTGGAGCAAAGGTAAGAAAAATGATATAATACCCGCCCAAAAAAACAAAGAAAACCGCCTCCGGCAGCTTCCAGCCGGAGGCAGTTATGTTTACGAATCCATATGAACATTGATATGCGGGTATGTCATTTCTATGTTAGAGTGCCCAAACTCTTTTCCTGCTGCTTCCAGCACGTCGTAATACACGTCCCAGTAGTCGGCAGACGCGGTCCAAAGACGAAGCGTGTAGCGCACTGCGCTTTCGCCGTAGCCGGAGAGCCGCGCGAAAATGGGCTCCGATTCCAGCCGCTTCGGGTGCTGCGCGGCCCTGATCAACGCTTCCGTGACGGCCTCTGGCTTTGCGTCGTAGCTGACGTCGAACGTGAGCTCGATGCGGCGTGTGGCGTTTCCGGTGGCGTTTGTGATCTCGGCCGAGGCGACATGGCTGTTGGGAAGATAGACCAGCTGGTTATCGAGCGTCGCGATCTGGGTGTAAAAGACGCCGATCTGCCGCACGGTGCCGCTTTTGCCGCCGACCTCGATAAAATCGCCGACCTTGAAAGGCCGCGTCGTCAGAAGAACGACGGCGCTTGCAAGATTGGAAAGCGAGTCCTGGATGGAAAGCGAAACGGCCAGACCTGCAACGCTCAAGATCGCCAGCAGCGACGACGTGTCGACGCCCAGCGTTCCGGCCAGCAGCATGACGGCCAGAAATACCAGGACGATCTTGATCGATGAGACGATGAAGGTGTGGAAGCTCTTGTCCAGTTTGGATGATTTGAGCATTTTTTCTGTGGCCCGCAGGATGATTTTTATGCATAAAATACATATCACCAGTAAGATAGCCGCGGAGACGAGTTTCGGCAGAGAAAAATGATCAAAAATTTTTTCTACGGCAGATTTGGTAGTTGCTGCATTTTCTGTTAATTCTTCGGCGACCTGCGAAGCCAGCGGCGATGCGGCGCTCAAAAAAATATTTTTCGGCAAAAATTTTTCCTCCGTTTCCAATTTTGGGTCGTGTGCTCCGGAAAAATCCGCGCAGCGGGACGCTGCGCGGATGGGGTGCGGGCATTTTACGCGTCTGCGGACGGCGCGTCGGACGGTGCTTCCGGCTGCTCAGACGCGGTTTCGGCGTCGGGCTCGGATCCGGTTTCCTGCGCGGCGGGCGCTTCGAGGCGTCCTTTTTCCGCGTTCACGTAGGTCATGAGCTCGTCGCCGGTGATGGTCTCCTTCTGAAGTAGATACAAAGCGACCTCGTCGAGAAGCTCGCGGTGCTCGCGCAGAATTGCCTTTGCCTTGTCAAAGCAGCTTTCCAGAAGCTTCTGGATCTCGGAGTCCGCAGCAAAGGCCGTCTCGTCGGCGCAGTTCATCATGGTGCTGCCGTCGAGATACGGATTGGACACGGTGGAAAGCGCCATGAGGCCAAATTTTTCGCTCATGCCGTACTGCGTGACCATTTTGCGGGCAAGCTCGGTGGCCCGTTCAATGTCGTTGGATGCGCCTGTCGTTGCGATGCCGAAGACGATCTGCTCGGCGGCGCGGCCGCCCAGAAGCGTCTGAAGCTCGACAAGAAGCTCTTCGCGGCTGGAGAGGAACTTTTCTTCCTCGGGCGTCTGCATGGTGTAGCCGAGTGCGCCGGAGGTGTGCGGGACGATGGTGATCTTCGACACCGGCTGCGTGTGCTTCTGCAGCGCGGCGACCAGCGCGTGGCCGACCTCGTGATAAGAGACAATGCGCTTTTCCATGTCGGTCAGCACCGTGCCCTTTTTCTCCGTGCCGGCGATGACAACCTCGAAAGACGCCAGCAGATCCTGCTGGTTGACGGCCTTTCGTCCCTGCCGCACGGCGCGAAGGGCCGCTTCGTTGACTAGGTTCGCAAGATCCGCGCCGACTGCGCCGGCCGTGGCCTGCGCGATCTTGTGAAGATCGACGTCCTCTGCCAGCTTGATGTTTTTCGTGTGGACGCGGAGCGTCTGGTACCGGCCCTGCAAGTTCGGCCGGTCGACGATGATGCGCCGGTCAAAGCGGCCCGCGCGCAAAAGCGCCTTGTCGAGAATTTCGGGCCGGTTCGTGGCTGCGAGGATGACGACGCCCTTACTCGAGTCAAAGCCGTCGATCTCGGCCAGCAGCTGGTTCAAAGTCTGCTCGCGCTCATCGTTGCCGCCGAACTTGGAGTCGCGGGTCCTGCCGATGGCGTCAATTTCGTCGATGAAGATGATGGCCGGGGCGACCTTTGCCGCCTGCTGGAAGAGGTCTCGCACGCGGCTTGCGCCCACGCCGACGAACATTTCCACAAAGTCAGAGCCCGAAATGGAGAAGAACGGCACGTTCGCCTCGCCGGCCACAGCCTTTGCAAGCAGCGTCTTGCCCGTGCCGGGAGAGCCGACCAGAAGCGCGCCCTTCGGGAGCTTTGCGCCGATGGCGGTATATTTCTGCGGGTTGTGGAGGAAGTCGATGATCTCAACGAGAGATTCCTTCGCCTCGTCCTGACCGGCGACGTCCGCGAAGGTGACGCCGGTCTGCTTTTCCATGTAGACCTTCGCCTTGCTCTCGCCGATCGAGCCGAAACCGCCGCCCATCTTCTTCGTCATGCCGCGCATAAGAAGCGAGAAAAGGGCGTACATGAACACCACCGGAAGGACCCACGAGACGAGGAACGACACAATGGGGCTGACCTCTTCGGGAAGGGCGCGGTTATACTTGACGCCTGCGGCCTCCAGCTGCTTCGTTAAGTCTGTGGTCTCCTGATTGGGAATGAGACCGGTGTAGTAGAACCTTTGCTGGCTCTTGGGCCGTTCGGCTTCTTCCTTGGTCAGGATGACGATGCGGTCGTCCGACTGGAACTCGACCTCGCTGATCTTGCCGGCCGTCAGAAGCTCTTTGAACTCGGTGTAGGTGATCTCGGTGAGATAGGCGTTGGAGATGGTCGTGTAGAGGGAATTGATCAGCAGCGTCGCGATCAGCGCCGCGACGACCAGTATGACGATCCGCCGCGCCTTTTTGTTTTCATCGTCGCCGCCGGGACGGGGCTTGTTCGGCTTGCGGCGGTTGGGATCGTTACTCAAATACAGCACCTGCTTTCTGTTGGGGAATTTGCGTTTTGAACATCTTAACACAAGCGCATCGGTTTTACAAGAATCCGGATTTTTTCGAACGGTAAATTTTCTGTGAATTTCCTGCGGATTTATGGTTGTGTCCGGGACGCGGAACTGATATAATATATGCTGGATCATTTTAATGGAGCAGTGCGTGCAATGCAGGCTCCGAACTGGAGATAGAACATGGACGAAAGAAGAAACGACAGTGCGTTCCGCGGAAAAAAGCCCTTCCGAAGAGACAGCCGGAAGCCGGAGCCCCGCCGCGAGAGCGACGATGCGCGGGAGAATATGTTAGAGGGCAGAAACGCCGTCACGGAGGCCCTTTCCGCGGGCCGGACGATCGATAAGCTCTTTGTCGCGGACGGCGACACCGATAAGGCGCTGGCCCGGATCTGCGCGATGGCAAAGCAGGCGGCGGGCGCGGTCGTCGTGCCGACGGATCGGAGAAAGCTCGATCTTATGTCCGCCACGGGAGCCCATCAGGGCGTCATCGCAATGGTCGCGGCGCACGCATATGCCTCGATCGAAGACATTCTGCAAAAAGCCGCCGGCGCGGGCGAAAATCCGCTCATCGTCATCTGCGACGAGCTGTCCGATCCCCACAACCTCGGCGCGATCATAAGAACGGCCGAGTGCGCGGGCGCGCATGGCGTCATCATCCCGAAAAGAAGAAGCGTGGGGCTGACGGCAGTCGTCGGAAAAGCGTCGGCAGGTGCGCTGGAGTATCTGCCGGTCGCGCGCGTGGCCAACATTGCTGCGGCCATCGACACCCTCAAAAAAGCGGGCGTCTGGGTCTGCGGCACGGCGGCGGAGGGCGACACGAGCCTTTACAAGGCCGATCTCAAGGGCCCGGCGGCCATCGTCATCGGAAACGAAGGACAGGGCATGAGCCGCCTTGTCTCCGAGCGCTGCGACTTCAAGGTCAGTATTCCCATGAAGGGCAGCATTTCATCCCTCAACGCCTCGGCCGCAGCGGCGATCATGCTGTATGAGGCCGTGCGGCAGAGAGCAAACTGACAGGAGACGCGCATGAGCAGGCAATCGCAGGATCAGACGAACGAAAAACTGCATATCGAAGATGCTGCGGCTGCGCAGGAAACGTATTCCCTCGAGGATATCATGAACGAATTCGGCGGCTGGAGCAAAAAAGAAGCGCCCGCCGAAAAAGCACCCGAACCGGACGCGCCTTCGCCGGAACCGGAAAAAACGCCCGCGCAGGACGAAGCGCAGACCAGGATCGTCCGCTTCCCGGCGTCTGCGCAGGTGCGCGGAGAGCCGGCAAAGGAGCCGAAGCCGCCCAAAAACCCCGCGGATTTCAAGGGCCAGACCATCCGCTTTACGCCCATCAGGGACGAACAGCCGCCAGATGAAGAAAAGCCGAAGATCTGGACCTATCAGGCCGAGCCCGACCCCGAGGTCGTGCCAGACGATCCGCGCGAGGCGAAAAAGGCCGAAAAGCGCAAAAAACGCGCCGAGCAGGAAGCACAGAAACGCCGCAGGCAGCTCGAGCGCCATCAGAAGCGGCAGGCCCGGCGCGCCGAGCGCCGAAAAGAGCAGCCCGAGCGGGTCTTTTCCGACCTTCGCGCGGGGTACGAATTTTACGCCAGAGGGTCTTTTCAGCGGCTGCGGCTGCTCATGAGCCTGCTTCTTTCGATCGCGGCGGGCGCAATGGCGTATTTGTCAAGCTTTCCGCTCGGAAGCTACGATTTTACCGCGAACGCAGAAGCTTTTTCGCGGCTGCTCCTTATTATAATGATACTACAGGCATTTTTGGCCTGGGACGTTTTACTGCGCGGGGGAAAGGCGGTTTGGAAGCTGCGCTTTGACCACGCGAGTATGCTGACGCTTTTGGTCATCGTGTGCCTTGTGGACGGCGTGCTGGCTGTCCGCTCCGGCCGCGTGCCGTTCTGCCCGGCGGTCTGCGTGCAGCTGACGGCGGCGCTGTTCGGCGAAAGCGCAATGAACCTCGCGAAATTACGCACGCTCAAGGCCGCCTGCTCGATGCACGAGCCCTACGCCGCGGTGCGCGAGGAAAAGGCGTGGCACGGCGAGGACTGCATTTTCAGAAGCGAAGGAAATGAGGAAGAGTTCCTCCGCGAGCTCGAAATTCCCGACGCCGGAAGCCGCATCATGCGCATTTACACGCCTGTTTTGACGGCTTTGACGCTGGGGCTTGCGGCTTTGAGCATGCTTCAGGCCGAAGACAGCTTCTTATGGGCGTGGACGGCCTTGATGATCGCAAGCTTCCCGGCAGGCATTTTCCTGAGCTTTTCCCGGCCCTTTGCCGCGCAGGCAAGGAAACTGTCCAGAGCGGGCGCGGCCGTGGGCGGCTGGTATGGAGCAAGAGTCCTCGGCGGCGAATGCGGCATTGCCATTGAAGACGCGGACCTGTTTCCGCCGCAGAACGTCACGCTCAACGGCATGAAGATCTACTCCGACCGCTCGGTCAGCCAGATCATCGGCTTTGCCAACGCGGTGGTGCAGACGGCGGGAAGCGGACTTGCCCCGCTCTTTGAGGAAATGATGCACAACCAGAACGGCCGGCACTACGGCGTCGATACCTTCCGGCGCTATGAAGGCGGCGGGCTTGGCGCGGAAATTCGCGGCGACGTGATCTTAATGGGATCTTTGGGCTTTATGAAGCTCATGCGCGTGCATATGCCCGAGGGCGCGAGAGTCAAGCAGGCGGTGTATTTGTCTGTCAACGGCGAGCTCGCCGCGGTGTTCGCGCTTTCCTATGCACCGGCGACGAATGTAAAAGCCGCGCTGCAGGCGCTGGCCCGCTGCACGGGGCTGACGCCGATTTTGGCCACGCGCGATTTTATGATCACGCCGCAGTTTCTCAAGCACCGCTACAAATTATCCCCCGACCGCATCGAGTTCCCGACGGTCGAAGAGCGGGCGCGGCTGTCGTCGCCTGACGCGGTGCACGAGGCAAAGCAGGGCGCTTTACTGGCAAGGAAGAGCTTTTTGTGCTTCTCTTCTGCCGTCGCGGGCGCAAGAACGGCAAGAGGCGCTGCCATTGCGGCCATCGCCGTTTCGATCGCGGGAAGCGTGATGGGGCTTCTTGTGCTGTTTTTCCTGACGTTCATCGGCTCGACGCTGGCCGTTTCGGCGTGGAACCTGCTTTTATACACGCTGCTGTGGCTGCTTCCCGAGGTTCTGATCACCTCAATGGCGGCACGGAGCTGAAATGCGCGGGAAATTTATCCGTTTGCACAAGATAGTAATTGCAATCTTCTGAAGATTCGTATATAATTAAATTTAAGAGTCGGCTGAAAAGTGAACTGCCGAGGGTTCGGTGCGCGTGTGTGTCAGACGTGCCGGGCCGTAGAAAGGAGAAAATTTGACTATGGGCTATACTGCCAATGACATTCGCAACATCTGCCTGCTGGGCCACGGCGGCGACGGCAAGTCCGCGCTGTGCGAAAGTATGCTCTTTACGACCAAGGCCATCACGCGTCTTGGCAAGCGTGCCGACGGCACGACCGTTTCCGACTTCGACGACGAAGAGAAGAAGCGCCAGTATTCCATCTCGACGTCGGTGATCCCGGTGGAATATAACAAGTGCAAGATCAACGTCCTCGACAACCCCGGCTACTTCGACTTCGCAGGCCAGATCGTGCAGTCTCTGCGCGTTTCCGACGCCGGCATCATCTGCCTGACCGCCAAGAGCGGCATCGGCGTCGGCACCGAAAAGGGCTGGAAGTACCTCGCAAAGGCCGGCCTTCCGGCGATGTTCTACATCTCCAAGCTCGACGAGGAGCACGCGAACTTCTTTAACGTCTTTGACAGCCTGCGCGAAATGTTCGGCGCGTCCGTCATTCCGTTCACCTTCCCCATTCTCAAGGGCGAGCAGGCCGTGGGCGTCGTTGACCTGATCGAAAAGAAGGCCTACGACGAAAACGGCAAGGAGATCGCGCTTCCGGCAGAGGCCGAGGAGAAGATCGAAGAGTACATGGCAGAGCTCAACGAGCAGGTCGCCGAGACCGACGAAGCGCTCATGGAGAAGTTCTTCATGGAAGAGCCGTTTACCGCCGAAGAGCTCATGACCGGCATCAAGGCCGGTATCCGCGACCGGAGCGTCACGCCTGTGTTCTGCGGCTGCGCATACACCGGCCTCGGCACGACGAACCTTCTTTCCAACCTCGTCAAGTTCGCGCCCAACCCCCTCGAAGGCAAGCCCATGACCCAGATCGTGGACGATGCCGCGAAGGAGTTCAAGGTCGATCCCAACGGCAGCCCCATGGTCTTCGTGTTCAATACCATCGCCGACCAGTATGGCAAGAACTCCTACTTCAAGGTCATCTCCGGCGACGTCGAGGACACCATGTCCTTCGTCAACGCCAGGACCGGCGACACGGAAAAGCTCGGCAATATGTTCTTCCCGAAGGGCAAGGACAACGTCAAGACCTCCAAGATCTGCTGCGGCGACATCGGTGTGTTCACGAAGCTCGCCTCCGTCAAGACCGGCGATACCCTGGGCCTGGCCGGCAAGACCGTGACGATCGCGCCCATGAAGTACGACGAGCCCATGTATAAGATGGCCATCTACGCCAAGGTCAAGGGCACGGAAGATAAGATCGCGGCCGGTCTTGTGAAGCTGAACGAGGAAGACGCTTCCTTCACCTACGGCAACGATCCCGAGACCAAGGAGCTCATCATCTCCGGCGCCGGCGATATGCAGCTGTCCGTCCTGATGGCCAAGCTTCTGAGCAAGTACAAGGTCGAGGCTGTGCTCAAGCCCGCCAAGATCGCTTACCGCGAGACCATCAAGAAGAAGGTCGAGATCCACGGCCGTCACAAGAAGCAGTCCGGCGGCCACGGCCAGTTCGGCGACGTCGTCATCCACTTCGAGCCGCAGGCCGAGTCCGAAGAAATGATCTTCGCGGACGAGACCGTCGGCGGCTGCGTGCCCAAGAACTTCATCCCGTCGGTTGAAAAGGGTCTGCGCAACTGCGTCGGCAAGGGCGTGCTCGCGGGCTATCCCGTCGTGTTCCTGAAGGCCACGCTGTACTTCGGTTCTTATCACCCTGTCGACTCGTCTGATATGGCGTTCCAGACCGCTGCCGGTATCGCCTATAAGGAAGGTCTGCCCACGGCGGGCCCGACGCTCCTCGAGCCGATCGGCGAGCTCAAGGTCCTCATCCCCGACGCCAACATGGGCGACGTGATCGGCGATCTCAACAAGCGCCGCGGCCGCGTCATGGGCATGAACCCCGATCCCGAGAACCCCGGCTACCAGACCGTCGAAGCCGAAGTTCCGATGGGCGAGATGAGCTCTTACACCATCGACCTTCGCGCCATGAGCCAGGGCCGCGGCAGCTACACGCTGAAGTTCGTCCGCTACGAGGAAGTCCCGCAGATGAACCAGGCCAAGATCATCGAAGACGCCAAGAAGGAAGAGGAAGACGCCTAATCCACCTGCTATCTGCGCCCCGACTCGATTTGAGCCGGGGCGCTTTTGGAATTTTTGCTATGGAACAAAAAGGTTTACAACGAGAACGCGTGCGGCAGGTCGATCTTGCAAAGACCGTGGCGATCGTCTGCGTTGTGCTCATCCATGTGTCGAGCGGGCCGCTTCTTTGGGAAAAGCCGGAGAGTGCGCGGTGGATGCAGAGCCTGTTCTGGGGAAGCGCGTCGCGCTTTGCCGTGCCGCTGTTTTTCCTTTGCAGCGGGGCGCTGCTGCTGGACGAAAACCGAACGGTCACGGTGCGGCATATCTGGACGAGAAGCATCCCGCATTTGCTGATCGCACTGTTTTTCTGGGCGGCGGCGTATGTGATCGCGCCGTTTGTGTACCGGTGGAATTTCGACTGGAACGCAATCGGGAAGGGACTGCTGGATGTTTTATGCTGGCGGCATGAGCAGCATCTGTATTTTCTGCATATCATGCTGCTGGTCTACGCGGCGCTGCCTTTGACGCGGGTTTTTCTGCACCGGCTGGACGAAAAAACGCGTTCCTACGTGCTGATTTTCTGGATCGTGACGGGCTCGGTGCTTCCGGCGCTCAAAAGTCTCGACCTGCTTTTTACAAGCGGCATTCCCGCGCAGTGGCCGCTCAGCATGACGTGGAGCGCCATCGGCTGCACGGCGCTGGGCTGGCTTCTGCGGAAAAAGCCCCTTCGCGTAAAAACCTCGATCGCGTTTTTGCTGCTCGGCTTTGCGATCTGCTATGGCGGGACGGCGGCGCTGTCGCTTGCAAAGGGCGAGCTTTCGCCGCAGCTTCTGGAGGGGCTGTCTCCGGGCCCGCTTCTGATGGCGGCGGGCGTGTTCTGCCTGTGCGGCAGTATTGCGCCGAAGCTTCCGGGTTTTCTGCAAAAGGCGGCGGAGGTTGGCGGAAAGGCTTCTTTCGGCATTTATCTGGCGCACGAGTTTGCGCTCAGCGCGTTTCGCGTGTTCGGCGTGACGACGTGGTTTGCCCCGCCGCTCGTGAGCATTCCGGCGCTGGCGGCGGCGTGCCTGCTTTTGACGTTCGCGGGCGTTTTTGTGCTCATGAAAATTCCTGTCGTGAAAAAGTGGCTGATTTAGATGGCGGTTTAGATGGCGCAACAAAGGCTTGCGTGACTTTTTGACGGAATTGTGCTACGGTTTTC
>ERZ808266.355-NODE-355-length-16587-cov-4.328272_pt1 | contig 16587 bp, 9 predicted proteins | sample MGYA00521278_ERZ808266 | MGnify/ENA primary metagenome ERZ808266 (study PRJEB31516, sample SAMN03275591) | gut metagenome | biome: mammalia-associated habitat; material: feces | host: Papio cynocephalus | place: Kenya | collected 2012-08-02 ... | reverse complement strand
GTTATGGTTCCGGCGATGACCCTGCCAGAGCCACCGCCGAAGTCGATTGCTAAATAGGTCATTTCTTTCCCAGGATGTACGCTTCGAGGTCGTCGATTTCCTCTTTGGTGAGCGTGTTGTACTTGCCTTGGCTGAGCACTATGATGCGGCATGCCATCTCGAAGAACGTGGCGCGCTCGAACACCTCGTCGAACGTCTTTCCACAAACCACTTGCCCATGCTTGAGCATGAGCGCGGAGTCGTGGTCTTTCAGCGCGGCCTTCACCGCTTCGGCAAGTTCTGGCGAACCAGGGCGGAAATAGGGTATGATGGGTATCTCGCGTCCCACATGGCATGGTATCTCTGCCGTCACGTTGAAGTCCTTGGGCGTCTCCGTCATGCACGACACCACGGTGGCGTATTTCGACTGAAAGTGGAGCACCACGTCGCAGTCGGGACGCTCGCGCAGCACTCCGAGGTGGAAGCCGCTCTCCATCGATGGTTTCACGCCGTTGAGCACCTCGCCATCGGCCACGCGACAGATGGCGACCTTCTCCTTTGTCAGGGTAGGCACCCATGAGCCCGTGCCAGAGACGAGAGCCTCGTCTCCGAGGCGCCATGAGATGTTGCCGCTCGAGCAGAGGGTGAGCTTAGAGTCGCCCACGCGGTGGGCTTGGCGCAGAAATTCCTGTATCTGATAGTCTTGAATCATTGTCGGTAGATGTTTTCAATTATTTATATATAGGCCCGTAGTTTTTGCAAGCGCGGAAGTCGGCTCCCTCCTTGTCCATGCCAAAGGCGTTCCATGCGGCCGGGCGGAAGATGCTGTCATCCTCCACGTTGTGCATGCACACCGGTATGCGCAGCATCGAGCACAGCGTGATGAGGTCGGCTCCGATGTGGCCATAGGAAATGGCACCGTGGTTGGCTCCCCAGTTGTTCATAACCGAATAGACATCCTTGAACGGAGCCTTGTCCGTGAGGCGTGGCACGAACCATGTGGTAGGCCATGTAGGATCCGTGCGCTTGTTGAGTATGGCGTGTATCTCCGGGTCTATGTCTACTGTCCATCCCTCAGCCAGTTGCAGCACGGGGCCAAGACCCTTCACGAGGTTGAGGCGCACCATCGTGACGGGCATGCCGCCCTTGGTGAGGAAGTTGGACGAAAAGCCTCCTCCGCGGAAGTAGTCGCGGTTGGCTGGGTACCACGTCGTGGCTTTCAGGCATGCGTCCACGTCGTTGTCGGTGAGTTCCCAGAAGTGCTTCATCACGGGGTTGCCCTCCGTGTCGGTCGCCGCGCCCGAGCCGTCGAGCGTGGTGGCGCCGGAGTTGATGAGGTGGATTATGCCTCCCGAGGCACGCCCCGTGAGTTCCTTGCCAGTGACGCGCTTCACCGCCTCTGGGCTCCAATACGTGCGCACGTCGGAGAATATCTGCGCGCGCCCGGTGAGGAGGTGGTTGAAGAGCATTGCCACGCCGTTGCCCGCGTCGTTCTCTGTGGCGAGGGTGATAGGCTCTCGTGGCCCGTTCCAGTCGAACGAGGTGTTCATCAGTGCTTCGGGGTAGTCGCCGTTGGGATAGAAGTCTGTCCACTGGCGCTGGCCCTGGAATCCGCCGGCTATGGCGTTGTGGCCTATGGCCTCCTCCTTGAACCCGAGCTCTTCGAGGCGTGGGTTGCCATGCATGAGGTCTTTCATTATTATCATCATCTTGATGATGAATTCCCAGTCTTGGTCTTTCTGCTCACGTGTCTTGGCCTTCTCTGGACGGTTGCCGATGTCCTCGCCCTCGTTAACCATGCAGTGCTCGCGCGTCCAGGCCATGGCCTTCTCAAACTCCTCGGGGTCGTATATGCCCTCCGTCATGCGGCGTATAATCTCGGTGAGGTCTACGCTCTCGTTGCGCATGCCGAGGTACTCCTGGAAGAAGTCGGGGTTGACGATGGAGCCCGCTATGCCCATGCATGCCGAACCCATAGATAGATACGACTTGCCACGCATCGTGGCCACTGCCTGTGCCGCGCGCGCGAAGCGCAATATCTTCTCCGCTACGTCGGCTGGTATGGAGTCGTCGTCGAGGTCTTGCACGTCGTGCCCGTAGATGCCGAATGCCGGCAGCCCTTTCTGCGCGTGTGCCGCGAGCACGGCAGCGAGATACACCGCTCCGGGGCGCTCAGTGCCGTTGAATCCCCATACAGCCTTGGGCCAGTGTGGGTTCATGTCCATCGTCTCGGCGCCATAGCACCAGCAAGAGGTCACGGTGATGGTGGCACCCACGCCCTCGCGCTCGAACTTCGCGGCGCAAGCCGCGCTCTCGCCCACGCGACCGATGGTTGAGTCGGCGATGACGCATTCCACGGGCGAGCCGTCGACGTTGCGAAGGTTCTCGGTGATGAGTTTTGCCACAGACTTGGCGAGGTTCATGGTCTTCTCTTCAAGACTCTCGCGCACGCCGCCCTGACGTCCGTCGATGGTGGGGCGAATACCGATTTTTGGATAATTGCTCATGTGTTTTCAGGTTTTTATATTAGTGAAATAAGATTGCGTGATGTGTCAACCGCAAGTTGAAAGTAGGTTTCTGCAAAGTTAGGAAATAAACCGTTTACAATGCTGTTTGCCGTGGTATTTTTCACATTATTTACGTTTGAATCGTGCGTTTTTGAATAGCTTGCGGCATATACAACAGAAAAGGCATCGGCTTTTCTGAGAAAAACCGATGCCTTTATATATGTCGCGAGCCGTTTGCCTGGAGTTTCTAAGACATCACTCGTAAACCTCGTAAATGCCGTTTGCGTCACCGTCATCGTCCTTTGCGCATGGGTTGTAGTCGGCTGGCACGTTGAACGTGGCTGTGGGCTTATACGGCAAGCCCTTGTCCCGATATACCTTTTTCATGAAGTAGGCCCATATTGGCAAGGCCATGGTCGCGCCTTGCCCCATGCGCATGGAGTCGAAGTGGATGTCGCGGTCTTCGCCTCCGACCCACACTCCGCTCACGAGCTGTGGCGTGAATCCCATGAACCACGCGTCGGAGTTGTTGTTGGTGGTGCCAGTCTTGCCGCCAATCTCGCCCGGTATGTCATACTTGTAGCGCAGCCTGCCAGCGGTACCCTCGTCGACCACCGCCTTAAGCTCCACTATCATCTTGTATGCGCTCTCCGATGATATGACCTCTTCCATGCGCGGCTCGAAGTTGGCCACCACGTTGCCTTCGGCGTCCTCGATGCGCGTCACGAAGAGCGGTGCGAGGCGCACGCCGTTGTTGGCGAAGGTGGAATAGGCACTCACCATCTCGCCCACCGACACCTCGCAAGGGCCGAGGGCGAGAGCCATCGACGGGTAGATGTCGGGGTTGTTGATGCCGAACTTGTGCAGCATTTCCACAAACTGCCTTGGGTTAAGCTTTGACATGAGGTATGCCGAGATCCAGTTGTTCGACTCGGCGAGACCCCATTTCAGCGTCACCATCTGCCCATAGCGGTGTCGGTTGCTGTTGCGTGGTGTCCATGGGCGGCCAGCCACCATGTAGGTGCGTTGCACGTTTGGCGCCTTGTCGCATGGCGACGCTCCGTTTTCCATGGCAAGGGAGTAGAGGAACGGCTTGATGGTGGATCCCACCTGTCGTCGTCCGCCCATCACCATGTCGTATTGAAAGTGTGCGAAGTCGATGCCGCCCACGTAAGCCTTCACCTGCCCGGTGTGCGCGTCCATGCTCATGAATCCTGCGCGCAGGAATTGCTTGTAGTAGCGTATGGAGTCGATAGGTGTCATCACCGTGTCCACGTCGCCATTGTAGGTGAAGACCGACATGTCGGTAGGCGTGTGGAAAGCGCGGTGAATCTCCTCTTGCGAGGCTCCGCTTTGCTTCATCGTGATGTAACGCTCGCTTTGCGTCACCGCCCTGCTCATTATGGCGTTTACCTGTTTCGCGGTGAGGTTGCCGCTGAACGGCGCGTTGGAGCCTTTCTCTGCGTTTTCCTTGTCGAAGGCTGGTTGCAGGAAGCGCGCCACGTGGCCGTAGACCGACTCCTCGGCATATCGCTGCATGCGCGAATCGATGGTGGTGTGTATGCGCAAGCCGTCAGTGTAGATGTTCCAGAACGTGCCATCTTTCTTGGTGTTCTTCTTGCACCAACCGCATAGGGGGTCGGTGGCGAAGGCTATGGAGTCTATGACGTATTGCCGCTTGTTCCACGATGGATAGTTTTTCGGGTCTGGTCGGCTCATCATCATGTACTGACGCAGAAACTCTCGGAAATACACCGCGGAGCCGTCCTTGTGGTCAGTGCGGTGGAAGCGCAGCGTGATGGGCTCGGCGCAGTCGGTCTCGTAGTCGGATTGCGATATGTATCCAGCCTTGAGCATCTGTCCCAAGACCACGTTGCGTCGGTCTCTTGCCCTGTCGGGGTAGCGCACGGGGTTGAAGAGCGACGGGTTCTTGCACAGGCCCACGAGCAACGCCGCCTCGTCGACGGTGAGGTTGGCTGGTTCCTTGCTGAAATAAGTGTTGGCGGCATTTTTGATGCCCACCGCACCATGAAGGAAGTCGAAATAGTTGAGGTAAAGAGCTATGATTTCCTCTTTGGTGTACATCCGCTCAAGCTTGATGGCCGTCACCCATTCGATTGGCTTTTGCAGCAACCTCTCCGAGGCGGAGTGTACCGGAGCCGAATAAAGTTGCTTGGCGAGCTGCTGTGTTATGGTGCTACCGCCACCTGCTGAGGCTTGTCCGAGGATGCCTCGCTTTACGATAGCTCGAGTCAAGGCAATGAAGTCTATGCCGGAGTGGTCGTAGAATCTCACGTCCTCAGTGGCTACAAGTGCTTGCACGAGATAGGGAGACAACTTCTTGTACGGCACCGGAATGCGGTTGGAACGGTCGAGGTTGTAAGTGCCAAGGATATGCCCGTCGGCAGAGAGCACTTGCGACGCCGACTTGGATATAGGGTTTTGCAGGTTGTCGATGTTGGGCGAATAGCCGATGATGCCAAACCATATAAGGAAAAAAAGCAATGCCACGAAGCCGGTGCCGGCAGCGAGCATGAGCCATAGCGTCTTTATGAAATTCTTTCTCACGATGCTTCAATTAATAATGTGCAAAAGTAGTGTTTTTCCAACACATAGAGCCTTGTTGCCATGAAAAAAAGAGAACAATGGCTTATGTATCTCGCTTTATGGGCAAAATTCACCTAAAAGCGAGGCACTGTTGGGAACACGTAGAACTGTCGCTCGCTATCGTCGTCGATCATCCATTCGTCGAGCGCAACATGGTCGGATAGTGCCTTTATGGTTAGCGTGTGGCAGCCAGGCTCAAGGGCCACTGGTAGGTTGATGAGAGCTTGTCCGCGCAGCACGCCTTGCATCCAGCGCTTCGACCGTGTGCCGTCGGTGACGATCACCGTGCGTGGCGCTCCACCGTCAATCCTGACTTCGGCTTGCGACATGCCGCCGTCGAGGGCGTGGGTGGGCACGAAGGCCAAGCGCAGCGTGCCGCCTATGGTGCCCGACGTGAAGCGATATGTCAGGGAGTCGCCGGCGTTGAGGGTCACGGCCCTCATGGAGCGTCCCAGCATTTTGATGACCTTCGCTCCCTTTGACGCCGAGACGTATGATGCCGCTGTAGAGGCTATGGCCTTCATCGCTGGCATGGGCGTGTCGCTGTGTACGTAGTTGCCATATTGCAATATCTCCTTCTCGCTGAGAGTGTCGGTTAGCAAGGGTTTGCCAAACACGGTGAGACCCTGTGGCGCGGCATTCATCTCCACGTCCAGACCCATCCGCGCCATGGCGTTGTCGTAGAGGCTTGTCAGCTCTTGGAGCTTGCGGTAGGCGCGTATGCTTCGGGCCGCCGACTCCAGTGCCTCGCTGTCGTGGTGGAAACTCACGGGGCGCGCTATGAGACGCGACTCCTGCGCCTCAAGCGTTTTCACGGCCATCAGAGCGGAGGCGACAACGGGATATTCTATCATGGTGAAATACTTGTCGCTGTCCTTGTCGGCAACCATGTGGCGCGCCTGTTTCACCCTGTCGGCTACATCCTTGTAGTGGTTGAGGTAGCGGTCAAGCTCGTTGCCAAACTCCTCGGCGTTGAAGTCGGTGTTGGCAATGCCGCCGTCGCCATTCTTGTTGTGCTTCGACGGAGCCTTCTGCATGGTGAAGTCCATCATCTCAGGCCGGCGTATGGTGGTGAGCATGAAATATTGCGTCAAGGGTTTCATCAACGCGTTGGCGGCACGCAGGCCAAAGTTGCCGGCGAGCCAACCATTGAGATGCCTGCCCACGTCGGTTCTGTCGACGGCTTTCACGTTCCACGCCATGTCGAGGAAGAGGCTGAGCTGGTAGGCCGCCACGTAAGGGTTGTGCACCACACACATCCACAGGCGGTTGGCTCCACGGTCGAAAGCGGTGCCCATCTCGTTGGCCAACAACCCTGGCTGCGTGGTGCAGAGCCACAGGTAACTGTGCGGCCTGCCAGAGTAGGCGAGGTGGTACACCGCCCCACAATTGTCGTCTGGGTCATCATGGGCAGGTGCCATGTAACCGTAGTTGTCGTCGGCCCACCCTATGTTGACGTTCACGCTCTTCTTCTCGCCTTGCAGCTTGAGGCCGTGAGCGCCGTGGGGCGTGGCGAGTACTATGCCGAAAGAGTCGGCCAGGGCACGCAGGTCGTGGGTGAAACGGCTTGGAGCATCGCCACGGTCCCATCCCTCGCATAGCAGGTTGGCGCGCTGGCGAAGCATCATCTTGAATAGTTGTCGATAGTTGGTTAGAGAATGACTCTCAAGAGACATGCCACGATACTCCACCGAAGGGATTTGCGTTTCGCCCTTCTTGCCGAAGTCGGCTCCGCCCCTTTGCGCGAACCTCATGATGCCGTAGGCTGTTCCACGCCCATTGCTTCCCACGACGACGGTCTTGCCCATGCGCGAGCCAATCCAGAACGCGTCCTTGCGGGCTATGATGTCCATGGCCGGCACGGTCATCTGGCTCAGGGCTTTCAGCTCCTTGTTGCTCGCCATGTCGAGCTGGTATACCAGCAAGCTGGTGGCTCCGCCCCTGCCCTTGGCGTTGGGCTTGGTCATGTCGGCAGCCATCATCTCGAGAGCCTTGCCGACAACGGGACTGTACTTCTTCTGTACTGAGTAGGTGATGTCCTCGCCGATGTGTAGTGTAGCCTGTCGTGCCTTCAGCGAGAGTGGCGCAATGGCAATGAGTAGGGCGCAGAGGCTATGTAGTATGTTCATTTTGCTTGTAAAGTGGTTTAATGTCGCTGGACTGATTTATTGCCAAAACATCCAGTAGAGACAAAGTTACTAATTATTCTTACGACATCTAAAAAAATTAGTTTTTATTTGTATTTTAACAGAAATATGACTACTTTTGTCAATCCTATTAAAGTAAAGACAGACATTTTAAAAAGCCAGGCGAAGAAAACTGGCAAAAAATATAAAACACATTATGACATTATATCCTAAGCTTATTCGGGACATCCTCGCCACAGTCATCTATCCGGGCACTAAGAAAAACCTCGTTGAGAGCGGCATGGTTGCCGACAACCTGCATATAGATGGCAACTCGGTGAGCTTCTCGCTTATTTTCCCTCGTGATACAGACCCATTTATCAAGTCGACGGTGAAGTCGGCGGAGGCGACGCTGAAGCTGAAGCTTGGTGACGACGTTGATGTGAAGATAGCCACGGAGTTCAAGTCGGCCCCGCGACCGGAGGTGGAGAAACTTCTGCCCAACGTGAAAAACATCATCGCAGTGAGCTCCGGCAAGGGTGGAGTGGGGAAGAGCACCGTGTCTGCCAACCTCGCCATCGCCTTGGCGCGTCTTGGCTATAAGGTGGGATTGCTCGATACCGACATCTTCGGCCCATCCATGCCAAAGATGTTTGGGGTGGAAGACGCTCGCCCCTACGGCGTGAAGAAAGACGGCAGAGACCTAATAGAGCCTATCGAGAAATATGGCGTGAAGTTGTTGTCGATAGGCTTTTTTGTCAATCCCGACACGGCTACGCTTTGGCGCGGTGGCATGGCTACGGCGGCCTTGAAGCAGCTTATCGCCGATGCCGACTGGGGTGATCTCGACTATTTCGTGCTCGACACGCCCCCTGGGACCAGCGACATACACCTCACCCTGCTGCAAACGCTCGCTATAACAGGAGCCGTGATAGTGTCCACGCCGCAGAAAGTGGCTCTCGCCGATGCGCGAAAGGGCATAGACATGTACACCAACGACAAGGTGAACGTGCCTATACTCGGCCTGGTGGAGAACATGGCGTGGTTCACTCCGAAGGAACTGCCCGAAAACAAGTATTATATCTTTGGCAAGGATGGCTGCAAGGATCTCGCCCAGGAAATGGGCGTGCCATTGCTCGCTCAGATACCTCTCGTGCAAGGCATTTGCGACAGTGGTGACGCGGGCAAGCCTGCCGCAACCGATGCCGACAGCGTGACGGGCCAGGCATTCTTGAACCTCGCGCAAGCCGTGGTGACGCGGGTCAACAGGCGCAACAAGGAACTGCCAAAGACGAAAATAATCAAGGTGAAGAACAGTTGAAGCCGAGAGTCATAACGGTAATCTGCCTTGTCGCGCTCTTCTTGGTATCGTGTGGGGCCGACAAGTACATGAAACGGGGCGAAAAAGAACTTGCCCTGGGCGAGTATTTCGATGCCGCCGCCGACTTCAAGCAGGCTTACCAGAAAACCCCACCAAAGGAGCGCCAAGCGCGTGGAGCCATTGCTCGCCGCATGGCTTTCTGTTACGACAAGAGCCTGCAGACTGGGAAGGCAATAGTGGCTTATCGCAACGCCATACGTTACAAGGCAGATCGTGGGGCGGATCATCTCGCCTTGGCGCGGTTGCTCATGAAAAACGGCAATTATAAAGACGCAGTGGCGGAATTCCAGGTCGCGCTCGACTCCATGCCAGGCAACGACATGGCGACGGCAGGGCTGGAAGCCGCGATGCACGCGCCAGAGATACGGCAGGTGGGTAGCCGCTACACCGTGAAAAGACTTGACGAACTCAATGGCCGGTGCGCCGATTATTCTCCGATGTTTCTTGGCGACAATGCTGACGAGATTTATTTCACCTCTACCCGGAAGGATGCCGAGGGCGACGATATGAGCGGTATCACTGGCATGAAATTCGGCGACATATTCTACTCATCGAAAGACGACAAGGGCAAATGGACCAAGCCTGTGGCGGTGACGGGTGTAAACAGTGCCTATGACGAGGGCGCGTGTTGCTTTTCGCCCGACGGTCGGGAGATGTACCTGACGCAGTGTGTCACCGACCCATCCTCGCCCCGCTATGCGAAGATAATGAAATCAGACCGTGCCGACGCGTCATGGGGCAAACTGTCGGCGGTGGAAGTCTCGCGAGACACGCTTTCCAGTTTTGCTCATCCAGCTGTGTCGCCAGATGGCGAGTGGCTCTACTTCACGAGCGACATGCCAGGTGGCATGGGAGGTCTCGACATCTGGCGAGTGCGCGTTACGAGCCATGGTTTCGGTGGCGTGGAGAACCTCGGGAGACCGATAAACACCGCTGGTGACGAGGCTTTCCCTAGGTTCAGGCCAAACGGTGACCTCTATTTCTCAAGCACAGGACATCCTGGACTTGGCGGCTACGACATTTTTATTGCCCATACTGATAAAAACGGCAAAACAAAGCTCTCGCATCCTGGCTATCCGCTCAACTCGGCTGGCGATGATTTTGGAATGACCTTTGAGGGCGTGCACAACCGTGGGGTCTTCTCAAGCAACCGTGGCGACGCGCGAGGCTGGGATCATCTCTACTCGTTTGTCAACCCTGAGATAGAACAAACGGTGAAAGGTTGGGTATATGAGATTGATGGTTACGAACTGCCACAAGCGCAGGTGTATTGCGTGGGCGACGACGGCACCAACGAGCACATAACGGTAAAGAGCGATGGCTCGTTCACGAAGACCATGTCGCCGGGGGTGAGCTACCTCTTCCTTGCCGCGTGCAAGGGCTTTCTCAATCACAAGGAAGAAGTAAAAGCGCTTGCCAACCCGAAGGAGTCGCGCGACACCACGTTGCAGTTTGCCTTGGCCAACATATCGGCTCCGGTGCTGATAGACAATATCTTCTACGATTTCGACAAGGCCACGTTGAGAGACAGCTCCAAGGTGGCGCTCGACAAGTTGGTGGGCATTCTGAACGACAACCCAAATGTAACCATCGAACTTGCCGCGCATACCGACTATCTTGGCTCCGCCGCTTACAACAAGGGGCTGTCGCAGCGTCGCGCCGAATCGGTGATACGCTACCTCATCGCCCACGGCATAGCCGCGGACAGGCTCACGCCAGTGGGCTATGGCAAGGAGCGACCAAGGAGGGTGAACCGCCGTCTTGCCGCGCGCTATACGTGGCTCAAGGAGGGCGACACGCTCACCGAGCCTTTCATCAAGGCGTTGGACGCCAAGCGCCAAGACATCTGCAACCAGCTGAACCGTCGCACGGAGTTCAGCGTGCTGCGTACCACTTATGGCCTCTTCGACAAGGACGGCAAGCTCAAGCAGATGCCGAAGCCGAGGAAGCAGACGCAGACCGATGGAAAAGATGATGACTATATAATTTTGGGATTTTGACACATGTCTTGTAAGCTATCCAAAATTAAGGCTTAAAAGACAAGTTGTAGGGTCATTGAAGTTTTTAGGGTCTATGTTGATTCGTGCGTAAAAAGTATTACTCACACGAATCAACATAGAACCAGTTTTTATCTGATGATGCTCAAATTTACCAGATAACTTTTGTAAAACAATGTTTACGTTAGTATTTTCGTGTCTTTCAATTTGTAGTTAAAATGAAGAGGAGTGGTTGCAAAAATGCAATTGCAACGTGAAAAAACTGACAATTATTTTCGCTGTTTAATATCTTTTTACTAACTTTGCGCCAAATTAAGTTAACGGTTGGGTAAAACTAAAAGTCCTAGTCAATTGTATTTTAAAGAAAGAGAGATGAAATCAAACGTAAAAAGCCACGTCTTTTACACGTCGCTTCTTTGTCTGCCTATGCTGATTTGTGGTGGCCAAAGCGATGCCATGGCGCAAAACGGCGTGGGCAAAAGTGCACAATCTGGACTTCCAGGGCGTCGCGCTGTAGTTGCCAAAGGCATCGTGACCGACAACACACAGGAACCTCTGCTTGGCGCGACGGTGAGGGTGAGGGGAACGAAGATAGCCACCACTACTGACATCAACGGCAAGTTCAGCCTCACCATGCCGGCAATGGAGCCCGGCAAGGCATACTTCCTTGAAATAAGCTACCTTGGCATGGAAAAGAAAGTGGTACGCTTTCGCGACAGCAATACCATGCGCATAGCAATGGTCGCGGACAAGTCGAGCCAACTCGACGAGGTGGAGGTGGTGGAGACCGGTTATGGCCGTTTGCCGCGCAAGGACATGGTTGGAGCGTTTACCACGGTGAAGGCCGACGACATAATGATGCCAGCCTATCAGACCATCGACCAGATGCTACAGGGCAAAATCGCCGGTCTGATGGTCGTGAACAGTTCCACACGTGTGGGTGCCGCGCCGAAGCTCACTATCCGAGGCAAGTCGACCATACTTGGAAATACCGACCCCCTCTGGGTGGTGGACGGCGTGATACAGGAAGACCCCCTGTCCATCGATGCCAGCGCGGCCATGACCACGGACATGAAAGAACTCATAGGAAACCAGGTGTCTTGGCTCAACCCGCAGGACATTGAAACCATAACCGTGCTGAAAGACGCTTCTGCCACAGCCATCTATGGTTCGAAGGCTTCCAACGGCGTGATAGTGATTACCACAAAGAAAGGGTCAGCCGAGCGCACCAGCATACGCTATTCAACCAATATCTCCATACGCCAACGTCCCAACTATGGCATGTACGACTACATGAACTCCAAGGAGCGCATACAGTTCTCAAAGGAAGCCTATGATGCCGGCGTACGCTATCAGTCGGATCCCCTACCTCAAATCTATACCTATGAGGGGCTGATGGCCATGTTCAACAAGCACATGATCTCGGAAACCGATTTCATGAAGCAGATGGAGCGCCTTGAGACCGTCAACACCGACTGGTTTGACCTGCTCTGCCGCAACTCCCTTAGCCAGAACCACAACCTCAGCATATCGGGCGGCACGCAGAAAGTGACCTACAACGCCTCGTTTGGCTATTCCAACTCGAAAGGCACTGAGATAGGCAACAACCAGAACCAGTTTACATCGCGTCTCAATATCGGCATACAGTTCAACAAGCGCATACGCGCCTCGTTCAACATCAGCGGAAGCAACCGCAACTCATACGGCTATAGCGGAGTGAGCCCACAATCTTACGCTTTGAGCACCAGTCGCGCCGTGCCTGCTTTTGAGGAGAACGGAGAGCGTGCTTTCTACAAGAGCTATTACACTTACCAACTGAACAAGACCCTCGGCCCAAACAACACATATGGCTATAACGTGTTCAACGAGATGGACAATAGTTACAGCAAAAACCGTGGAAACACTTTCAACGTGTCGGCTAATCTTGACTTCCAAGTCCTGAAATGGCTTAACTACCAGATTGTGGGGTCAATGCAGCACAGCGACAACTCGTCGGAAGGCTACAAGGGCGAAAGGACAGCCTACATAGAATGCAACTACCGTGGCTATGCCGTGGGTGCGGCTGAGCCTGGGGACGCGTTGTACAAAGCCGCGTTGTTGCCATACGGAGGCCAACTGACCAACAACAACACGACAATGAACTCACTCGATATGCAGCATCGTCTGGTGGCTGGCCATACTTTCAACGACATACACCGCTTGAATGGAATGCTTGGCTTCGAGATGCGGTCGGCAAAGACATACGGCAAGGGAACAAACGTATGGGGCTACGTGCCAGAGCGAGGCGAGAGCCTGATAGCACCATCCAAGCCAGAAGATATTGTGCCAATCGGGGGAGAACAGTCGATAGGGTGGGGCGCCTTCAAGAATCTCTTTGAGGGAGGGTGGAACAGCGTCAACAACACCTCAAACTACGTGTCGCTCTTCGCCACGGCGGCATACTCATTGATGAACAGATACGTGGTGAACATGAATATTCGCTCCGATGCCTCAAACCGATTCGGACAGGACAAGAGAAAACAGTTTGACCCAACTTATTCTTTTGGTTTTTCATGGAAGATAGCGGAGGAAAACTTTTTCAAGGAACACGTGAAATGGGTTGACCAGCTCAACCTGCGCGCCACCTACGGCATACAGGGCAACGTGGTCAACTCTATCAGCCCGGAGCTGATAGCGTCGTACGGCGGTGTGCTCTCTGGCTACAACGAATACTACGCCACCATAGCGAGCTTGCCAAATCCATATCTCAAATGGGAACGCACCAAGACTTGGAACCTTGGTCTCGACCTCCAGTTGTTCAGGAGTGTCAGCATGAACTTCGAATATTACGGACGTCGTTCCAACGCTATCATAGAGCAAGATGTGGCGGAGGAATACGGCATGGGAACGTTGCGCCTTAACGGTGGTATAATAGTGAACCATGGCGTTGAATGGTCAATGAACATTACGCCTATCAAGACTAAGGACTGGACGGTGAACTAGGGCTTCAACGCGTCGAAAAACTGGAACAAGACAGAGACCGACGACCGCACGGCGCGTGCCGATCAGTTGACACACAAGGACTTCATCAGCGGTAACAGCAGCCGTCCGCTGCGTAAGGGCTACTCGCTATATTCCTTCTGGGCTTACGACTTCACCGGTCTTGAGCATGAGACTGGCTTGCCAACCTTTAGGGGAACCTCACTGGAAGCTCCCGAGGATGGTGGCGACAAGAGCATTGACCCAACCACATTCTTGGTTTATGCCGGAGAGTCGGAGCCTTATTTCACAGGTGGTTTCAATCCGCGTGTGCGCTGGAAAGACTTGCAGTTGAGCGCAAGTTTCGCGCTCATTCTTGGCTCTACCAAGCGCTTGCCAAATCCATATTCATCTTTCTCCAATGGCAAGATGCCAAGTCCACTGTCAAACATAAGCAACCAGCTTCTTGACAGGTGGAAGCAGCCAGGCGACGAGGCGCACACCAACATACCGGGCCTCTACACCTCCGTGCTGGATGAATTGAACCTCTACACTCCAGACGGCTTGTTCACCAACCGCTACGACATGTGGGCGCAATCTACGGCTCGGCTTGTCAGTGGCTCTTTCCTGCGTTGCACACAACTGTCATTGTCATACAACCTGCCCAAGTCGGTTTGCCGATTGATACGTGCCACAGGCATATCATTAAGTGCCAATACCAATAATATTTTCGTGATAGCAAGCAAGAAGTGGAACGGCTACGACCCAGAGACAGGCAGTAGCAAACAGCCGAAAATATACTCTTTTGGTCTAAGTGTCTCATTCTAAACTTACGCGACAACAATGAAAAAAATAAAACAATACGCAATGGCTCTCATGGGAAGCACTGTAATCCTGTCGGGTTGTGGAGACTTTCTTGAGCCGAAGTCGAGCAGCGAGTTTGTGCCGAAAGATGTAACATCTCTCAATGAGTTGCTTTTAGGAGAAGCCTATCCTCGCAACGACATTAGCGGCTTCAACTATTTCCTCACCTTGATGGACGACGACGTTACGGCCACCATGTACCAAGACCCGGAGACGGGTTTCGACGAGAACGTGTTTCTCGCTTCATACACTTGGCAGCCAGACATGTTCAGCATGATGAAAGAGGCTGGAGTTATATCTTATGACATGTATTATACCTATTATCGCAAGATAAAGGGTGCCAACGCCATCATCGACTACATCGGTACGGTGACAGGTTCGGAAAACGACATCAACAATGTGATGGCACAAGCTTATGCACTGCGCGGATTCTATTACCTTAATCTCGTCAACATCTTCGGTCAACCATACAACGAAGATCCTGATGGCCTTGGAGTGCCATTGAAGTTGACCAGTGGGGTGGAGAAAGAGCCATTGGCTCGCAACACCGTCAGGCAGGTGTATGACCAGATAGTAAAAGACCTCCTTGAGGCAGAGCGTCTTTATAATCTCTTGCCAGCGGCCAACCAATGGAAACAAAACTATCGTACCAGTCTGCCTATGGTGGAGACAATACTTTCGCGCACCTATCTGTATATGGAAAACTGGGAAGAGGCGGCCAAATATGCCAAAAAGGTGATGGATGACACGCGTTTCAAGTTGCTTGACCTGAACACCATACCCACTACGGAAACAGAGTCGGGACAGACCAAGCGTGTCTACACCAATTACCATTCATACAGCCAATCCACGGAGGTCATATTCCCTTACGGCAATGTGGCAGATTGGGCAGGATGGGTGGAAGACTACGTTACTGAGAGCAGCAGCACTGGCGAACCTCGCGTTCCTTATTTCCGTGCGTCGGATGATCTTCTTAGCATCTTCACCGATGATGACCTGCGCAAGGAACGCTACATAGTGAGAAAAGACTTTAATGGCGAACAGATGCCACTGGCCATTGGCAAGCTGAATGTGAACAGCTCGTATCGTCCTACTGGCGGAACTGGCATTTTCGGTCGCAGCGTCCGTCTTGCGGAGGCCTATCTAAACTATATGGAAGCCGAGGCGATGATAGCGAAGGAAACTGGTGACGCAAACGCTCGTCAAGAGGCCATTCAGGCTCTTAACACATTGCGCAGCAAAAGATTCGCCGAGAACTATGCTCCTAATCCTGAAGACATAGACAATGCCGACAAGTTGGTGGAGTTCATCCATAAGGAGCGCCGTCGTGAACTGTGTTTTGAGAGCCATCGTTGGTACGACTTGCGCCGTTGGGGTATGCCAGAAATCAAGCACGTGTGGTATAGCACCAAAGACACAAAAACAGTATATACGCTTCAGGCTAAAGACCCTCAATACACAGTCCCAATACCAGAAACGGCCATAGAAAACAACATAAATCTCAAGCAGAACCCATTGGCATCTAAGCGTATTGGTGAAACGACAGACAATAACACCGACACTGGCAACGATGCTGGAAACGACAATGATTAAGACCGATGAAAATGAAAAAGTCATTATTATATATCGCGGCGGCAAGTTTTCTCATGCTTTCGTCTTGTGCGCCATCGGAAGACCCAATAATCCCATCGGGCAATTACTCGGTGCTACGCATGACTTTCCCTCAAGGTGATAACCCTTGGGACGAGGAAATCAAGGAGATACACGATAAGTATGGCGTATATCTGCTTTATAAGGACATTACTCCTGCCGACCTCAATCGCAAGTGGACAAGCGTAGGTACAGGACAACTTTATTATGGCGATGACGTACCAGACGATGAAGTGCAATACTATGTAGACTTCTTCAAGGGTCATGTGTTCCCTTATTTTACTCCAGAAGTACTGCAGAGTTCTTTTCCAGTAAAAATCTATTTGATGAAAAACTTGAGGGGCGTAGACCAAGATTTAGGTGGCGGCAGCTCTTCTGGCGACGAAGGTGGTACCGGCACTGGCACTGGAACTGGCACAGGAACTGGCACTGGCACTGGCACAGGAACTGGTACTGGCACTGGAACTGGCACAGGAACTGGCACAGGAACTGGCACAGGAACAGGTACCGGTACCGGC
>ERZ808266.354-NODE-354-length-16593-cov-17.138529_pt1 | contig 16593 bp, 15 predicted proteins | sample MGYA00521278_ERZ808266 | MGnify/ENA primary metagenome ERZ808266 (study PRJEB31516, sample SAMN03275591) | gut metagenome | biome: mammalia-associated habitat; material: feces | host: Papio cynocephalus | place: Kenya | collected 2012-08-02 ... | reverse complement strand
CGTTCCGGCGCAACGGCATCACCGTTCCGGCGCAACGGGGTGGCCGTTCCGGCGAAACAAGGTGAGATTTCTGCTAGATGGCCCGCGGGACGATCTGAGACATCCAGTACATGTGCCCAATCGCCCAAACCCTGTATTTAGAGCGTGATCGGCACGTTCTGCTGAAATTTTGGGGACTCCACAAAACTGAATTGCGGCCGACGGCCCCCGAATGCGTCACCCGCACGCTTTTACAGAAAACTCCACGGGGTTTTCCCAAATCCCCCATGGAGTTTTCCAAAATAGACGGACGAAAAAGGCTTGTGTCGCCAAAACACAAGCCTTGCGCCTCACAACGCCGCGTCCTTTCTTACGGACTCTTCAAACTCGGCAATCCGTCCGTCCGTTTCCCCGGGCTCGTTCAGCTCGTCCAGCGCCAGCCCGATAAGCCGGCCGTCCTGCAGACAGCGCGAGGAAACACCCGGGAACGCCGAAGCCGGCAAGCGTCCAATGAGTTCCGCGCCCCGTTCCACCGCTTTATCCGCCAGAATCGCCAGCGCGTCGCAGAACGTATCCGGGAACCCCACGGAATCCCCGCACCCGAAAACGGCGACCTTTTTGCCCGACAAATCGAGGTTGCCGAGCAGATCCAGCCCGCCGTACCAGTCGTCCTGCAAATCCCCGCAACCCCACGTCGAGGACCCCAGAAGCAGGACTTCCGCGTCGAACGCCGAAACGTCCGCCCCGGCTATGTTGATCGCACGCGTACCGAAATCGTTCGCCAGCCGAAGCGCGATCGTCTCGGTCGTACCGGTCGTGCTGCCGTATACCACATGGACTTTTTCCATTCTTTTGTTCCTTTCTGAAACTTCCTAAAAGTTAGACGAGGATAATTTTAGCATTTCCGCCGCGCTTTGGCAAGCCCCCTTTTGGATTCCGCCCGACTTGCATGGGGATACCGCTCCCTTTTTGTTTACATTGTAGATAACTTGTCAGTAAATGTTGAAAAGAAGTGATAACTTCTCCCTTGACGCCTGTTAGATTTATGTTATATTCCGCCTTTTTAACCTGTTTAGGGGATTTTCCTTCACTTATGGCTTCCCATAACGACAAAATTAAAACTGTTCACAAACCGGTAGATAATTTGCTATAATAGTAGCCATTCAAGCCATGAATACACAGTATGATGTAATCGTAGTGGGCGGCGGACATGCCGGGAGCGAAGCGGCGCTTATCGCCGCGCGCATGGGGTGCGCCACCCTTCTCGTCACCGCGCGCCGGGACGCCCTCGCGCGCATGCCCTGCAATCCCTCGATCGGCGGACTCGCCAAAAGCCACCTCGTCTACGAACTGGACGCCCTGGGCGGCGAAATGGGCCGCAATGCGGACGCGACCGCCCTGCAGGCGAAGACCCTCAACCTCAGCCGCGGACCGGCCGTGCACGCGACCCGCGCCCAGTGCGCCAAGAAGGAATACACCCTGCGCATGCAGCGCGTCGTCGCTTCCACCCCCAACCTCACCGTATTGGAAGATGCCGCGCTCGAGATCCTGACGGACCCTTCCCCGAGCCACCCGACCGCGGGGGTCGAAAATCCGGATACGGGGTACGGAAATCCGGATACGGTATCCCAACTCCACGCCATCTGCCGCGGGATCCGAACCGAGCATCACGGCTCCTTTTTCGCCCGGTCGGTCGTCATCACCGCCGGCACGACCCTTCGGGGACGGACTTGGATCGGCAAAGAGTGCACCGAAAGCGGCGGCGACGGACGCCCCGCAGTAAATGAAATGTCCGCCTCGCTCGCCCGGCTCGGTTTCCGTCTTATCCGGCTCAAGACCGGCACACCGCCGCGGCTCAAGGCGTCCACCTGCGATTTCAGCGTCTGCACGCGCCAGGACGGCGAAATGCCGCGTCCAGTGTTCCACGTGGAACATGACCCGTCCAATTGTTCCACGTGGAACACATCCGGAGGAGAATCCGGGACGGAAAACGGGGCGGATGGAACGGATTGTTCCACGTGGAACACTGGCAAACTCCCCGATTTGCCGTGCTGGCTCACGTTCACCAATCCCGAAACCCACCGGATCATCCGCGACCATTTGGCGGACTCCGCCTTGTACGGCGGGGCCATCACCGGCACGGGCGTGCGGTATTGTCCGTCGATAGAGGATAAAATCGTCCGCTTCACGGCCGATCACCACCATGTCATGCTCGAACCGGAGGACGCCGCCGGCACGGTGATCTATCCGAACGGCCTCAGCTGCTGTCTGCCGCGGTCCGTACAGGAGGAGATGGTGCATTCCGTGAAGGGGCTCGAGAAGGCGGAATTTCTCGCCTACGCCTACGCGATCGAGTACGACGGCATTGACGCGCGGGAATTGAAGCATACGCTCGAATCGAAGCGGATACCGGGTTTGTATTTCGCCGGACAGATAAACGGTACGACCGGCTATGAGGAAGCCGCGGCGCAGGGTATTCTCGCTGGAATCAACGCCGCGTCCGCGGCGAAAGGGGAGGAGCCGCTCGTCCTCAGCCGGCAGGACGCCTATATCGGCGTGATGGTGGACGATCTGGTGACGAAGGGGACGGACGAGCCGTACCGCATGTTCACGAGTCGCGCCGAGCGCCGCCTCTTGCTGCGCCAGGACAACGCGCGTTTTCGCCTGAAAGAAGCCGCGCGGCGCGTCGGGGTCGTCCCGGCGGACTACCTGCGCGCCGTGGATCTCGCGGAAAGTTATCTACAGTTTTTCGATACGCCCGATCGGCACGGCAAGACTCCGGCCGGGCCGATGACGGGGACGGAATTCACCGCGGCATTCGGCGAAAACGCCGCGCTCGTCGCGCGCTACTTCTCGGTCGACGAACTGGGGCGCATCCGGTCCATCATGCAACATTATGCGCCGTATATCGAACAAGAGAAAAAGGCCGCCATCCGTGCGAAAATGGACGAAAACATCAAAATTCCGAATTGGTTGGACTATTCCAAGTGCACGGCGGTCCGTTTCGAGAGCCGTGAAAAACTGAAGAAGGTGCAGCCCGAAACCCTCGCCCAGGCCGGACGCATCCCCGGGGTAAATCCGGCGGATATCGCGGTTTTGGCGATCATCATCAAAAGAGGGCATATTTGATTAAAAACGAGGACTTATGGACTTATCTACATTCGGTGTAGATAAGTTGACAATAGCTGTTTACTTTTTCCGCGTGCAATTTCAGGCGAAATATGGTATATTGTAGGCCTACGAAGATTCGTATTCACTGAACAATGAGCATAGACGACAATCAGAGTATATCGAGCGACTTGTGGACGCGGGCGCTGGCGATTTACATCTCGACACTGCCCTCCGAAGAGGAGAAGCAGCAGGCCTCGCGCTATTTCAAGATGATTACGCGCGTTTCGGCCGAAAACGATACGTTTACCGTGTTGACGTCCAATTCGTATGCCGCGGAATACCTGGGGAGCCATTTCAGCGACAAGATCGCCAGTTGCATCGTTTTGGCCGGGGGTCCGAAGGATTGCAAAATCGAATTTGCCTGCGATCCATCGGCCCAGCAGAAGATTATCGCGCCGAAATACGAGGAAACTTCCCCCGACCGCCGCGAACGCGGCACTTCCGGGGCTGAAAACCCGTCCATGATTTCGACGCTGCCGCTCGATCCCAGCTACACGTTCCAGGAATTCGTCGAAGGTCCCTCCAACAGCTGGGCTTTCGCCTCCGCGAAGGGTGTCGCGGCACATCCGGGGGAAAAGGGGCTCAACCCGCTTTTCATACACGGGGGCACGGGACTCGGCAAAACGCATCTCATGCAGGCGATCGGCAACGAGATTCTGCGCACGAATCCGAAACTTTCCGTCTGCTATTTGACGGCGGAAACGTTCCTGAACGAGTACGTCAACGCGATTTCGAATAACGAAGGCGAGAAATTGCGCCAAAGATACCGTTATTTCGACGTTTTGCTCATAGACGACATCCAATTTCTGCAGCGCGGCAAGCAGTGCCAAGAAGAGTTTTTCAACACCTTCAACTACCTGACGACCCAGCACAAGCAGATTGTCATGACCTCGGATGTCTCGCCCAAGAACCTGTCCGCTCTGGACGCGCGTCTTATTTCGCGCTTTATGGGGGGAATGGTGCAGGAAATCGAGGCGCCTGGCTACGAAACGCGCCTGGCGATCTTGAAGAAGAAGTCCGAATACAAACGCCCGCGCGTGCCGGAAAACGTGCTGGAGTTTCTGGCGGAAAAGATCAACAGCCATGTGCGAGCCATGGAAGGGGCGCTGGCGAAAGTGAGCGTCATGATGCAGATGAACCCGTCCATCACCTTCACGCACGACTCGCTTTCCCTTCTTTTGAAGGATTTCATCGAAAAAGAGAAGAATCTGCGCCGTTTGACGGTACGGGAGATTCAGGAAAGCGTCGCGAAGAAGTTCAATGTGACGCTGGCGCAGATTGTCTCGAACGACCGGTCCGCGACCTATGTCACACCGCGGCAGTTGGCGATGTACATCGCGCGGAAGTACTCCTCCAACACGCTCATGGAAATATCGAAGGAATTCAACAAAAAGCACGCCACGGTCGTCTACAATGTGAAGACGATGGGCAAGCGGCTCGATACCGAACCGGCGCTCAAGGGGATGCTCGAGGAGATTTTGGCGGAATTCGGCTATTCCACGTCCGACACGCCGGGCTGTTGAAAGTTATCTACAACACTGTCTGCAACTACCGTATTTATCGACATGTATCTACACCTCAGGCGGTTTTTCGACATGAACCACAAACGTTTTACGGGTTCCCTCGACAGTTCAGACGCGGTCAACCCCAATAAAAACGCGGGCAGGAGGGCGTTATCTACATATTGAAATCCCTACTGATATAAACTATACTTTATATATTACCTTATATTTGGTATACTATGTGTTGGTAAATTGTTCGAGAAAGAGAGAGTCATGAAGTTCACAATAGCGCGTTCGCAGTTGCTTGAAGGTTTGAAGGCGGTCCAAAATGTCGTACCGGCCAAGAGCACGACGCCCATAATCCAGAATGTCCTCCTCGAGGCGGCCGGAAACAAGCTGAAACTGCGCACGACGAGCATCGAGATTTCCATCTGCACCGAGGTGGATTGCGAGGTCCAGGAAGAAGGGGCGACGACGGTACCCGTCAAACTCCTCTTCAATTCAGTCGCCAAGGCGATAGAAGGGCTGGTTGAAGTCGCGGCGGACGAAAACGACCGCGTCGACATCACGGCCGGCTCGGCGAAATACGCGATAAACGGCCTCCCGGCGAGGGATTTCCCCTCGCTTCCAGAGACAAACGAGCCGCTCAGCTTCACCCTGCCGCTCTTGACGCTGAAGGAAATCTTCCGCAAAACCTCCTACGCCGTGGCGCAGGACGACTCCCGCCGGGTGCTCATGGGCCTTCTTCTGCGCTTCAAAGACCAGAAACTGACGGCCGTTGCGACGGACGGACGGCGCCTTGCGATGGTGGAATACGAAGTGGAGTTCCCGGTCGAGGCCGAAACCGAGTGTGTGCTGACCTACAAGTGCGTCCAGGAAATCCTGCGCGCGCCCGCCTTGGAAGGCAACGTGACCATCGAAATCAAGGGTACGCAGATTGGCTTCTCGTTCGGCGCAATCCAGCTCTATTCGAAGCTTATCGACGAGAAATATCCAAACTTCTACCAGGTCGTGCCGCGCGAACTCAAGGAACGTGTGCTTGTCGACCGCCAGCAACTCATCGACGTACTGGACCGCGTCAGCATCATGAGCATGGACGAAATGCACTCCACGCGGTTCATTTTCGAGTCGGACCTTCTGACGGTGACCTCCGCGGCAGGCGAAAAGGGTTCCGCCCGGGACGAGGTGCCGATCAAGTACAAAGGCGAAAAAATCGATATTTTGCTCAATCCGCTCTATGTCATGGATCCCTTGCGCGCGATTGACGACGACGAAGTCGCTATCGAACTGAAGGACGGCCAGTCGCCTGCGGTGATCAAGTGTTCGATTCCGTTCCTGTACGTGCTCATGCCATTGCGCGTAAGCTGAAAAAAAGCATTCCGAAAAAAAAGGTAAAAAGGTAAACCCATGAAACTTTGGACAGACCAGAACTATCCGATTATCCTCTCATGCGCCAAGGAATTGTCGCAATGGACCGAAAAAGAGGTGCGCGCGTTGGGGTATGAACCGGTTGAGGTGACCGAAAACACGGTTGTCGTGCGCGGGGCGATGCGGGATGTCATGCGCCTGAATCTGCAGTTGCGCACGGCACACCGCGTCCTTGTGCCCCTCCTTCGGGCGGACTGCTACAATATCCGCGATCTCTACGAACTGGCCTATTCCATAGATTGGGAGAATTTACTGGAGGCGGATGGTTACTTTTCCGTTTCGTCCATCGTCCACAACCACACCATCCGCGACACCCGCATTCCTTCCCTCTACACGAAGGACGCGATCGCCGACCGCATGCGCGAGAAGTGCCAGAGGCGTCCCGATTCGGGAGGCGAGAACATCGGCGCGGCGGTTTTCGTCTATTGGGAGCGCAACGAGGTCATCATCTACCTCGATACGTCCGGCGAACCCCTGTCCAAACGCGGCTACCGCAAGATCCCGGGTTCCGCGCCCATGCAGGAGACGCTTGCGGCGGCCTGCCTCATGGCGCTGGATTGGAAAGGGGACCGTCCCTTCGTCTCGCCCATGTGCGGTAGCGGTACCCCCGCCATTGAAGCGGCCATGCTCGCCATGAACAAGGCCCCCGGCGCGCTCAAGTCGCATTTCGCCTTCCAATCCATAAAGGGCTATACCCGCATTCTGCCCGGCGAAAAAGCGCCACGGGTGGCGCCGCGGCAGAAAGCCGGCGCGACGCCCGAGCAGATCTGGAAGGAAATGCTCCTCGACGCCAAGACTGCCGAACGCCGCGAAGGGATCCCGGCGATCATCGCAACGGATATTTCGCCTGAAGCGGTCGGGAACGCCCAGATCAACGCACACGCCGCCGGCGTTTTCGATGCGATAGAATTCGTGCCCTGCGATTTCGCCCAAACCCCCATTCCGGACGCGAAAGGCACGATCTTCTTCAATCCGGAATACGGCATCCGCCTCGGAACTTACGAGGAATTGGCGCCGATTTACGCGCGCATGGGTGAATTCATGCGCGCAAAGTGCGCCGGCTGGCAGGGAAGCGTCATCACGGGCAGCCCGGAACTAGCCAAGTGCATCGATCTGATTTATCAAAAACGCGTACCCTTTTTCAATGGACCCATTGATTGTCGGCTTTTCATTTACGACGGGTGCCAGGCGAAAAACGCCGCGGAAAGTGCAGGTGAGAATCAACATGAATGACACCCCCTTCAATTTCAACGAGTTTATGCGCAAACCCGCGCCGAAAAAGGAACCTGTCGCGGTGGAACCGCCCGAAATCGCCGCGGAAGCCCCCGAACTCGAGGTCCAGCAAGTCGTCGTGCAGGAACTTGCGGCCGATAAAGCCGCACTCGCCGCCGATTACGAGAATCTGTCCGCCCACGCCGCAGAACTCGAAAACGCCGTCCGGACGGCCCAGGAAGAGGCCCAAAAATTGCGCAAGGAGCTCGCGGAAGCCCGCAAGACGCTCGAAGAGGCGCAAAATACCCTCCAGGAGACCCGTGGCGCGCTTTCTTCTACACAGAATACGCTGACGCAGAAGGAGTCCGAACTTGCCGCACAGCTCGCAAAAGAGCTTGATTTGCAGGAACGCAACCCGAACGCCCTGGCGCTTCTGGACCGCGATGTCGATTTGCCGGACCGTTTTCCGGGCGAAACACGCGATCATGTGCTGGAAGTCATCGCCGCGGCACGGGACAAGGCGGAAGCCGAGGGACGCATCCGCCGCGCACAGATTCTGGAAGGGGTTCTTGTCGCGAACGAACCGAACGGCAATCTCGCCAAAAAACGCGCCGCGCTCGAGAAGTTCTTCAACGAAAACCACAATGTCATGACCGGACCCGTTCAGGCGGAACTCGACCGGTGCGGCATTTCCTACAAAAAGGGCGCCGAATACCTGCTCCCGTCCGAAATCCTGTTGCGGACCTATTGAGGCGTCCGCGGCACGTCAAAAAAAGAGAACACGCGGTTTTCCGCGTGTTTCTTTCTTTTTCGACCGGTTTTCGGGTCTTTGCCTAGTTGAGCGCCACGACATACGGCTCGCCGCAAAACGAGCAGATACCCCCCTCGTGCACGGGCGCGCCGCAATATGGACAGGTCCGCTCCAGAATCTCCCCGCACAGCGCGCAGAACTTGCCCCCGACCGGGTCCGCCAAACGGGAGTCTGGACGCAACAGGGCGCGTCCCTCAACCGTATACGGGAGATTCGAGGGGCAGTGCGGATTGGGGCAGAACGCCCGCCGCGCGGCCGGAGAAACGAAAGGCAACACAGGCGCGGCCGGTTGGGGGACGGGTTCTTCGCCCTCTTTCGGAAGCTCGATGGCGAACTTCTTGCAGAGCTTCTTGATGACCTCGTCGTTCAACTTCGTGCCGTCGCCCTGTTCAAACATCGACAAAGCCGACTGCAGACAGCCGACTTCTTTCGCGACAAGACTCTGCGAAAGCCCCGCTTCGCGCCGGGCCAACTTGATCTTGCGACAAATATCTGGACTCAGGTTGATCACGGGTATATATTATGGACTTTTTTTGGTGTTTTGACAAGGGGGAAGTTATCAACGCTATCAACAGACTTATCAACATGCTGACATATGTTGATAGATTTGTTGATAACTCGCCGTAATTTATCGACAAGTGTCAATTTCTTGTTGATAAGTCGATAGAGAAGAATGAAAACATAGTGAAAGACGGTAGAAAGGCTACGCGAGAGAGGACGGAGTACTGTTGATAATCGAGGCATTCCGCTGGCAACCCCCGTCAAGATGAAGATCAAGCAGACTTCTGAAACACAACGAGGACGGAGACAAAACACCACGGGAAACGAATAGAGGGGATTGGAATTGGCAGAAAATCGAGAAGGGCGCCTCTCGGCGTGAGGAATAACTCCGAGGTAGAAGAAACTCCGAGGAGCAAAAATGACTTCGCTGACGTTTCGTTGGGGGCTCCCGCGGGTTCCGCTCACGAAAAAGACGAACAGCTTTTTAGATAGACAGCTTCGAGGCCTGGGAAGGGGGCGCGTGCGAAGCGCGTGGCAGAACATTAGGGGAGCCTTTGTCGCCCTCGGAGTTTATTAAGATTGAGAGAATATGAACGGTTACCCTGTCTCGCCGGAACGGGGATGCCGTTGCGCCGGAACGGTATCACCGTTGCGCCGGAACGGCCACCCCGTTGCGCCGGAACGGCCACCCCGTTGCGCCGGAACAGCCACCCCGTTGCGCCGGAACGGTGATACCGTTGCGCCGGAACCGCCACCCCGTCGCGCCGGAACCGCCGCGCGCCAAAAACGGCGCGAAAAGGACTGAAACCGACAAATTGCGGGGGTAGGAGGAGTGGCCTCGTTCGGATTCCCACATGGATGGAGACAAATCCCGCCGCGTTTGGGTTTCCCCATGGGGTCCGCCCGCCTTGGAGGAGAACGTCCATTGCCCGAGCAAATGTCACTTGTGCCCTATCGTATATTTGCCCAAGTAAATGTCCCTGCACTAGGAGCATTTACCTTGGAAATTCAGAGGATACACTTTAGCTTATCAAAAGGGGTTTACATCGCGCCGTAGAAATGCTATACTATTTTTGAAATCAATCCAGAGCACCGAAACAATGGTATATGGAAACGGACAGAACGTGAGAGGTCGCGACAGATTTCATAATCTGAAGACGGACCTTGCAGAGCGCGTGAGAACGCGCTTCTGTGCGTACACCCCTGCCCCCCCCCCCCCCACCCTGACGGAGAAAACGCCATAGGGGGTTGCCAAGTGACGCAGAGCGTGGTTTCCGATGGAACCCCGCGGCGGATACTTTGCCTTTTTTACCTTTTCCGAGCCAACAGTAAAAGGAGCTGTCAATGAAATCATTTTGGATTATTCTGGCATTGGGTTGTGTCGGTCTGGGTGCGTGGTTGCTTTTCGACAACCACCGGACTGCGCAAGAAGCGCAGGCGCGTGCCCGGATGGAGGCGCGCGAACGGATGGAGCGAGAACGCAAAGAGGCGCGCGAACGGATGGAGCAGGAACGCCGCGAACGCGCCGAAATGCTGGCGAAAGAGGACGCCGTCCTATTTCTAAAACGGTATATTGCGACCCAAAAAGACCAGATAGAGCATGAAGTCAAGCTTCTCAAAGTTGAATATGAACTCGTGGACACGGATTCCAAAAGCCTTTTCAAGGAGTTGGCGGCGCTGGAGCAGTCTCTTGATCGCAAGGTTGCCGCAGCCAGACAAACAGGGCGGAAATTCCGTGAAAAGATAGAATACGTGGAAGAACTTCTGGAATCTAAAGTAGTAGACCGCCTCGCGCAGCAGTATCTTGACGAGGACTTCGCCTCCAAGCGACTTCAATTCAAATCCCATATCCGTCAAATGATTCAATGGGAAGACGAAACGGCCGCACGCCTTGCCGCGAATCGGAAGAAGTACTACAAGGAGATGAAAGAGATAAACGCCGACGTGGACACCAAATTGAATGTGGCGCGTACGCAGTTGGACGCTTCCACCGCCGCGATCGGAATGCGCGCGGCACGCTACCGGGAAGAGCTTGCCAGCGAGTCCAAGCGCCGCGACGAGTTGCGCAGGCGTGAACAGGATTTGGACCAACTCTGTGACTGGCGGCGGAGCAGGGACCTGTATGGTGCGATGTTGGCACCCTGGGAGCAGCAGGAAGCGCGTGACCTGGAATTGCGCATCGAGTTCGAGACTTCCCGTCTTGAGCAGCAACGCGAGATATTCGCCCAGGCGCAAGCCAACAAGGCGCACTTCGAGGCGACCGTGGCGTCCGATTCGGCCCGCAGACGCGGGGACGAGGCGCTGAGGGCGAAAACGGAGGAGGACGCGGCGGCACAAAGCGACGAATTGCGCGAAAAGACGTATTTTCTTTTGGCTACAGACTACGAGGACAAGACGCTCGGACAGTTGCGGTCCGCCCTAAACGCCCGCAGATTGTATTTGAGTGCCCAATTGGCCGCGCATGAAAGGAAACTTAGATTGCTGTCGAAGTCCGTGCCGAACATGGATTTTCTTTCTGCCGCACAGGTAAAGGGGCTGCAGAGAAAACTGGTCGGCGAACTAGAGAAAACCATTCTCATCGACCTGACCCATCTCAATCAACCAGGGGGCTCCGCTCCCAGTCACAACGAACCAAAATAAAGGAAACCGATAATGAAAGCACATAAAGGCGGCATTTCGCTGGGGACATTGCTGGCGCTGCTCGTTCTGATCGTCGGGGGCTTTATCCTCTATTTGCAGCATAAAGGCCGACAGACCCCCCTCTCAGTCGAGCCGTTGGAAGAGGAGGTGGAACCCGCCGCGACGCGGGATGTCGAGGCGGAAGAGAAAGCCGCGGCAGAATGCGCACGGAAGGCGGAAATCGAGCGAAAAGAGCGCGAATTGGCCGAAAAACTGCGCCTGAAGAAGTTGCGCGCGGAGCAAGACGCGGCATTTTCCGCGGCACTTGCGCCGTTCGAGGGCGTGACGACATTTCTGTTCTGGAGCGATCTGAGGGACGATAAGATACCGGATCTTTCCGCGGCGGGCTCGACGGCGACATGTTTGTTCGATGATTTCGGGACGAAGCCGGCGATTTATGTGCTAAAGGGGCGCGGCGGAGACATTTTCGAGGTTACCAAACTGCAGGCGGACGCCGCCGAGGAAGACGTCCCGAAGACCGAATTTGAAGCTTTGGCAGCCCAAAAACGCCACGCCATCTGTCATGACGGCACGATTTACCTGTGCGGGACGACAAAGAACCGTTCGCTCTACCGTTTGCCGAACGAAGACAAGGATTTTCGTCCGCTTGAAGCCGAACTGGGCGATCTGGGCATGGCTTTGATCGAGACCGGGGTGGATTTCAGCGAACGGCTGGCACGCCTAAGCCTGTGCGCAAAGGACGGTTCAAAGACGATTCCGCTGGGGATAGTGCCCTATAGCGGCGCGTTGGACGACGAGGATCTGGAGGATGCGCTCGAGGAGGTTCTGTCCGATGAAAAGCAGGCGAACATGTCGGTCAAGACACTCAAGGCCAAACTAATCAAGTTCCGTCCGACCGTCGTTCTCTATGACGGGCATATCATTAAAAAGGATACGCGCGGCGTGACATACGTGCCGCGCATCTTCCGGCATTTGGGAACAAGCAGGTACGGCTATAAGGAATATGAAACGGTCGAAAGATTCCGCATAAAATGGCAAAATCTCCGAGATGAAGCCTTGCGGCAGGAGCGCCGTGCCCAGGAAGTGGCGGAGGAAAACGAGCGGCGCCGGGCGGAAACGCGGCAGAAGAACGCCGAGCGCCGCATTCGCGCGGAAAGAGACGCGCAAGTTAAACCGCATGAACTCGAAGCGGAGAAGGACGATTGGCTTATCTGCCTCGAACGCGGCAAAAAGATAAGGAAATGAGTCGTTAGGTCATAGCCAGTTTGTTTTGATGTAGTTTCAGAGATTTTCAAGATGATAGTTGCGTGCAAACATTGCAGGAAGCAGATCAATATCGAAGGGGGTATTGAGGAGGGCGATGTCGTACCCTGCCCTTATTGCGGAGAAAGTTTCGTCTTTTCCGCTCCTGTGCGGGTAGCCTTGTCGGGTGTCATCCCATCGCCTCCGCAAGATTCGGGAAAGGAAGCTCCGCGTCCGAAACCCGTTCTGCGGCTCAGGCGTCCGTCTGAAGGCGACACGCCGGCCGGGGAGGGGGCTTCCGCGTTCATCGAGCAGGTGGAGGAGCGCATCGACAGGGATCTGCGGCGCAAGAAAAGGGCACGCGCCAAGGCAATCGCCGCGAACGTCTTCGTTACGCTTCTGCTCGCCGTCGCCGTGTTCTTCGGGTGGAAATATTGGCATGTACGACAAGTTGTGCGGGCGGAATTCGCCGCGCTGAAGAATGGATTCGCGGGTGCGCAATTCGCGCTCTGGCACGACTTGCCCAGGCAGCTGCGCCCGGGGCGCGCGAAAGGCACTTTCGGGCTCGTCATCCCTGACGAAGCCGGACAGGCGGTCTACTACCGGCTCGATTCAGATGCGGGGAAGATTTTCGTCCGGCGGCTCTTGTCGACAGGCGTCTATCAGGCGATACCAGCGGGCGAATACCGGCGGCGCGTGCTTGAGCGCGGCGGCATTTTCCAGACGGACGGCATCGCGTATGTCGTCGTGCCGGACAAGAAAACGCAGAAAATTGTCGCGCCCGCCGGTCAGGGGGCGGTGTTGAATCCGTCGGAAGCTTTTCTGGGTGATTTGTATCCGCTTTTGGAGAAATTTGGGATAAAGGGCGGAAATCGCCATTTCGAGGTGTATTTTGCTCCCAATGCGTCCGCCCAGCCCGTTCGGGTGGCGCGCGCTGGGTTCGGGGCGACGGTTCCGTATGCGGCATTCGCCGAGGTGGCGCGCGATTACGTGCCGCGTGCGTCCAAGCCCGGACGGCGGCTGACGGACATGAAACCGCGGCAGACTGTCGTATTTTACGACGGGCACATGATTGCGCGCGGATTGAACGGTGTTGTGAGAGTGCCGCGCACCCTGCCGACGGCATTCACGTCAACGGAAGCGAACCGATGGCAACGTTTGGCGAATGAAGCGACGCGGCAGGAGGCGGCCCTGCGGGCATACGAGTCCCGGCAGCGCGGCGCGACCTCCGGGGAAACAGGTTCGGACGGGGACGAGTCGGACGTCCAGGCCGTTTTGCGCAATGGAATCGTCACGATCAAATGCAAATAGGGACTATTCCGCCATGAAAAAAACTCTGTCAGTTCTAGCCACCCTTTTCGGGCTTTATCTGTGTGTCGCCATCGGTGCGTGGTGCATAGTGCCGCGGAAGCTCGCGGATGTCGAGCAGCGGCTTTCGGGGGTTCGCGTTGCGATTGCGCGGCTCGAACACGATCAGATTATGCTGTCTGAACGTGTAAAGGCCGCTACGGACGCGACAATCGGCCGCAGGAAGTCAAAGGTGGAGGAGGTCGCCGCACTACTGAAAGACCCCGACATCAACCATCTCGCGCTCGTCTACCTGGGCAGCGACTGGGCCATCCAAAGAAGCGGGTTCCTGGGATCCGTTTCGCATATGCGCGAACTTCTGGAGATGCAGGACAACGACCGCAAGGCGTTCTCCTCCAGCACGGACAGGAAAATAAAAGACCTGGAAAATCGTTGGCGCACCATGAACAGAAATCTGCAATTTATGCGTCCGGGGAGCCTGGGTTTCGCGGCAATGATGCGCGAAATACACGAAATCGAGCGTCAACTTGACAATTACCGGTATTCCAGCGCGTTGAGTGCAGAAGTCCGGAAGGATAGCGAGGACCGCAAGTTCGCCGAGGCGCGTGCAACGATGGAGGCGAATATCTTCAAAATAGCGTCCGACTACCAGGAACGGACCGTCGGGGTTCTGAACGGGGTCATGGCGGAGAAACTCTACGAGTTGCGCCTGGAGTCGAACAAACCGGACTATTTGAGGCGCATTCTGTCGCCGTTCAATATCTGGCCTTTGAACAAGATTGTCAAATTGCCCCTGCCGGATGAGGATGAAAAGCAACTTTGAGCAAAATTCGCGGAGCGCGGCCGTCGAGGCTGTGGAACTCCGGTGGCGGGAGAAGAATGCCGCGGTGCGGAAGACCGAGCGTCGCCGGGTTTTCGGGCGGATTCTGGCGGTCGGCGCAGTCCTCCTTGGCGGTGGCGCGGCACTGTTCATCGCCCTGAGCCGTTTGGGATATGGAGGTGGGCTATCCCTCCCGTCCTGGCGGGCGTTGATGCCCGCCGAACAATCCCTCGATATGAACGAACGGACGCATCTGGATGCGTTTTCGGAGGACTTGCACCGCTTCAAGGTTGATAAGCTTGAACTTTGGCGCACCGCGCCCCGCGCGGTCAAGCCCAAAAACGCTTCCGTCGGCGCCGTCTATCACGTATTTGCGGAGAAGAAGGACGGTACCTGCGGGCTCTACCGCATGACAGCCAAGGGGAACGGTGCCTTTGCCGTGGAGGAATTGACGCCATTCGGAAATCCGATTCCCATGAAATTATCCGACTGCAACAAGGCGCGGAAAGGCTCCTTGCAACTCATTGAACATGAAGGGAAGGTCTATGTCTGCGGCGCGAAAAGCATCACGGCGGGACAGGCCCTGCTGCAACGGTTCATTCCCTGAAAGGGCCGTCTTCGTTTTCCCTCATGATTGTCCTAGAAATCGCAGTCGGAAGGCTGGAATCGGGGTTGCAAGCCTTGTTTTCAGGGGTGATGCGGATTTTCCTTTTTCGCCAAGCGGGTGAAAGCGAAGTCGTTCGTGCTATGCCTTATAGAGTCAAATCTAGAAGGATAGGACGAACGACAGGGATCATTATACCGCAAATCGGGCCGCGGGGCGTCAGGAAGGGGCGGAGTTCGGCTACAGCCCGCAGAAGCCGGGACGTCCGTCCCACTGCTACCATACGTTGTGCATCGCCAGGCTCAGGCTGGTGCTCGCCGTCGTCGTGCATCCGGGAGGCGAGACGTCCGGGTCGCATTCGCGTTCCATGCTCGCGGACTATCTGACGTTCGTTTCATCCGTCAAGAAGCCGCGTCTCGTGCGGGGAGACGTGTCGTTCGGCAACGAATCGGTCATCGGAGACTGCGAAGAGGCGGATGTGCGGTATCTCTTCAAAATGCGGCGATCGAAGCGGGTGCGCGGCGAGTTCCGCGCCCTGTTGGCGGATGCGGGCGCGTGGCGCGACGCGTCCGAGGGATGGCAATGCGCGGAGCGGGACGTCAAGCTCGATTCGTGGGAACGGGCTCGGCGGATGGTCTTCGCCCGGCGTCCCGTCGAGGAAATGCCCGAGCGAAGAAAAGCCCCGCCACAGAGAAAATCCACGCAGCTGTGGCTCCCCGGCCTGGATCTTGTGGAGACGTCGGACGAGGTCTACGCGGACGGCTACGAATGGTACGCGCTCGTCACGGACCTCGACAGGAACGCGAGGGACATCCTTCCCCTCTACCGCGGGCGCGGAGACTGCGAGAACATCTTCGACGAGATGAAGAACCAGTGGGGGTGGGGCGGCTTCACGGCGCACGCGCTGAAGCAGACCGCGCTTTTCGCCGGCCTGTCCGTGATCGCGGCGAATCTGTGGAACATATTCGTGCGGCTTGGCGACGACGGGACGCACCGCGAGGCCGCCACATCCCGTCCACTCCTCCAGTCGTGCATCGCGCGGCTGTCGCGTCATGCGCGGCAAGGAATGGTCACCATCTACACCGCCACGAGCGAAAAGGCGCGCAGAGTCTACCGGTCGATCAGCGTGTTCCTGTCGCGGCTTGCGTCTGCGTCGCAGTTGAGTGCGGAAGAACGTCGCCAACGCCTGATCGCACACGCATTCCGTGCGTACGGTGCGATACGGCGGCTGTTTCCGCCCGATATTGGCGGCCAAACGACTCTTGCGCTCACCTGAAGCGGCAATCCAACGGCATTCGGACATTTTGGCCCGCCAATCTTGACTGGCGGTTCCAAAACGTCGTAGACTTCAACTGCGATTTCTAGGCTTAACCTA
>ERZ808266.353-NODE-353-length-16601-cov-4.673516_pt1 | contig 16601 bp, 10 predicted proteins | sample MGYA00521278_ERZ808266 | MGnify/ENA primary metagenome ERZ808266 (study PRJEB31516, sample SAMN03275591) | gut metagenome | biome: mammalia-associated habitat; material: feces | host: Papio cynocephalus | place: Kenya | collected 2012-08-02 ... | reverse complement strand
TATTTTTTGTAGCTTTGTTAGTATCTATTGTTTATTCTAATCTTTTGCAAAGATAATGCAAATCGAATGCAGAAAGCCAAGTTTACTTGAGCTTTATGCTGAGATGCAGCTTATCTTCTGCAAAGATACGAAAAACGAAAATACCCTCCACTATTTGGGAGGGTATTTTTCTGTATATCAAGATGCAAACGTTTGCACTAAGTCCAATACGATTTGCATAGGTCATCTGTCTAGCTATTATTTTTTTTAGTTTCTTCCGCCCTGCGCAACCAGTTCGGTGATATTCTTCAAGAACTCCTTGTGCTGAGCCAATTCCTCCAAACTGATGTGCATGCGATAGCGCCAGTAGTGCTTAGGATTTGCAGGGATGTTGATGCGCTCGGCATCGGCATCCGACAAGCGCAGGCCCTCGTCGATGGCAAGCCAATCCTGGATGCTCAAGATACAGAGCATGGATGGAGAGACGAGATGGCGAGCGATGATGTCTCTTGCCAACCAACCTGGCAGTGGATGAGGAGCTGGTCCCTCGTGATAGAGCATCGTGTTGTAATACTCCTGGGTGCGAGAGATGTTTTCATCCCACCACATACGCAGGGTAGGCATATCGTGACTGGAGATGGTGCAAACCGAACGATATGGGTTGCGACTCAAATGTCCGAACTTCACAGATGGATCCTTAGGCATGCTCTGAAGCTCCAAGCTCAATATCTTCAACTCGTTCATCACCCATGGCACGCAGTCTGGCACCATACCGAGGTCTTCGGCACATACCAACATGCGGGTAGCCTGAACCAACTTAGGCAACTTCTTCATCGCCTCGCCATACCAGAACTGGTTGTTGCGACGATAGAAATAGTCATTGTAGAGACGGTTGAACGCTGCCTTGTCGTTGTCGTAGAGCGACTCGTAGATAAAGTCGAGCTGGGCAGAGATGCGTGGATGGAAAAGCTCAGGGTTCTTGTGGTCTCGCACGAAGAGCACATCGCTAATCAATGCATACAAGCCATCACGCAACCAGAGTTCCTTTTCTTCCGTAACACCCGCAAAGAGAGCCTCTACCTTGCGCTGGGTATCCACCTCCGGCTTCATCTGATAACGCTCGTCGTCCAAGCGGTCGAGATATTTCTCCTTCACCTCATCGGCACGCTCATGGAACATTCTGTCGAGTACCCAGTCGGTGATGAATGGACGGGTGAAACGATCCTCCTGGAAGTTCAAGCCATAGCCCTGGATTTCCTCACGGGTCATGGCGAGGGCTGGAGCAAACTGTCCAAGCAATCCGTGTACGCTATCCACAGGAATCTCCCAGATACGGAAGAAACCGAGCACGTGGTCGATGCGATAAGCATCAAAGTACTTCGACATATTCTGGAAACGGCGAGTCCACCACTGGCAACCGTCCTTCAACATCTCATCCCAGTTGTAGGTAGGGAAGCCCCAGTTCTGGCCATTCACGGAGAAGTCATCTGGTGGAGCACCAGCCTGACCATTGAGGTTGAAGTACTTAGGCTCCATCCACACATCACAACTGTTGCGGTTTACGCCGATAGGGATGTCGCCCTTCAAGACTACGCCCTTTGCCTTGGCATGTTCGTGTGCCTCCTGCATCTGCTGGTTCAAAACGAACTGCACGAAGTAGAAGAACTCCACGTCCTTGTAAGCCTGTGACTTTGCGTCGGAGAGCGCCTTGCGTTCAGCCTCATCCCATACGTTATGGTCTGGCCACTGAGCAAAGTCAGCCGTGCCATACTTGTCGCGCAGGTATGAATACTGAGCATAAGGTACCAGCCATTGTTCTGTTTCCTGGAAGAAAGCCTTGAACTCGGCTGTCTTCATCATCTTTTCACCTTCCTGCGCAAAGATTCGGCGCAAGTAATCTATCTTGAAATCATTTACCTTCTCATAATCTATCTGGCGCAAGCCATTCAATTGCTTACGCACCTTCTCTGCCTCGGCTCTTGCCTTGGCATCCTTCAACTCTGGCAGGGCGTTGAGGTCGGCATACTGCGGATGGATGGCGAAGACGCTGATGCAACTATATGGATAGCTATCCGTCCAAGTATGGGTGATGGTGGTATCATTGATAGGAAGGAGCTGGAGCACTTTCTGTCCGGTAGAAGCCACCAAGTCGATCATCGTCTTCAGGTCGCCGAAGTCGCCCACGCCAGCACTCTTCTCGCTACGCAATGAGAACACAGGCACCAAGGTTCCTGCCAACTTGCGGTTGTAGAGGGCGAAGAAAGCTTGGTCTAGCTCATAGACCACAGCCTCGCCAGCTTTCATCTCAGGCAAGTCGATGGTACGGTTCATGCCCGTCTCCCAAAGCAACTGGTCTTTCTGCTTGCTATAAGCCACGAACTTAAACTCCATGTGGTTGGTTTGCAGATGCGTGGCATCGATGTCCACCACCCACTCGTTGTAAGTGTGCTGGGCCATCTTCAAGAGTTTCTTGGCATCCCAGGCACCCATCACATTGTCGGCACCTATCACACCGAGACGCTCTCCATCACGAAGCTGAGGGGCACGCACGATGAGACGCACAGTCTTTGCAGCATTTTCCATCGGCATCTCCTCTGGAGCCTGATGGTTGATGCAATCGGTAAAGGCACTGCTATAGAGGTAAGCATCCTCTGGTATCACCTTCCAGTAATCATAGAGTGTGTATTCATCCGCCTTTCGGGCGGTGAGCTCCAAGCGATGCTTCACCAGCAGCCACTCGGTCTTGACGGTTACGCCGTCACGCTCCACACTATAATAATAGGTGTAAGCCTTCTCTGGATTCTGCACACTCCAATCGAGCGACCACTTCTTACCATCGAGTGTCGCCATAGGGAACTTCAGTTCCTTATCATCTTTCAGGATGTTCAAGACGAGCTGCTCGCCGAACACCGTTTTGTATTCTATATTATAATGAATCGTCATAAGACACCTTATAGGGGGTTAGTTATTTATGTTTATGCTATGAAATATCTGTTTATACCGCGAATGACATATCTGCGCTATGAAATATCTTTTCACGCTGCGAAATTAAGAAAAATATTCATTGGTTGTACTTTTTCTTTTGCACAAATCAAAGGAAAACGAGTGCAAACGTTTGCACTCGTCTCGTATTTCTACCTTATTTTTTACTTTCTGCTACAGATTCTTCCTGTTTCTTCTCCTTGATGATACTAACAGCCAAGGCACCGCAAATGAGCAGTACGCCAGCCATAATCATCATATCGCTCTGATGAGAACCTACCAGACTCAAGATGCCACCACCACAGATGGCAGCCACAATCTGAGGAATACAGATGGTTCCATTGAAGAGACCGAGGTAAGCACCCATGTGTCCATAGCCCTGCAAGGCATTGGTAACAAAGGTGAAAGGCATCGCCAACATGGCTGCCCAGCCTGCGCCAATCATCAAAAATGGGATGAACTGCAAGTACTGATTGTGCAAGAATGGGATAAGGGCGAAGCCCACGCCACCGATAATCAGACTGGCTGCGTATGCCACCTTGGTATTCTTAAACTGAGGCAGAACCACAGCCCAAAGCACAGAGCCTACTGCCTGTACGGCAAAGAGGATGCCGACCCAGTTGCCAGCCTCCTGGAATTCAGCCGACTTAGGGTCGGTAGTGTTCCATACCGTCTCGGCGATGGCACCAGTAGAATAATTCCAGAGGTAAAGGAAGCCAGCCCAGCAGAAGAACTGTACCAATCCCACCTTCCAGAAGGTGGAAGGAGCCTTGCGAAGCAAAGTGAACCAATTAGCCTTCTCCTCAGAAGTTGCATCAGAAGCCTCAGCATTTGAATTCTTCACTCTTCTTTCTTCACTCTTCACTTCATTATAGGCTGCATAATCAGCAGGATTCCACTCCTTCACCTTCATCGTGGTGTAGATGACACAAAGGATGAGGATGGCAGCACCCACATAGAACGACCAAATGACAGAATCAGGCACCACGCCCTCATCAGCTACATTCTTGATACCCAGGAATGTAAAGAGGAATGGGAAGATATATCCAGCTACAGAACCCGCATTGCAGAGGAAACTCTGAATGGAGTAAGCCTTTGCCTTCTGCTTCTCGTTCACCATGTCGCCCACCAACATCTTGAATGGCTGCATCGCCATATTAATGCTCGTATCGAGAAACATCAAGGCTATCAAACCGAAGAGCATCGCACCGCTCACGGTCAAGCCGAGCGAACCTGCGTTAGGCAACAGGCACATCACGAGCACTGCCACGGTAGCTCCGACAAATAGGTAAGGGATGCGGCGACCAAATCGGCACCAAGTCTTGTCGCTCAGTGTGCCGACGATAGGCTGCACAAGGATTCCCATCAGTGGAGGGAGAATCCAGAAATAGCTTAAGTTGTGTGGGTCTGCACCCAACGTTGCGAAAATTCGGGAGATGTTGGCGCTCTGTAGGGCGTAGGCAATCTGAACCCCGAAGAATCCGAAGCTCAGGTTCCAGAGCTTCCAGAAACTCAAATCAGGTTTTTGTTTCATTGTTGTTATATTGTTATTTTGTTTTATACTCAATAATTTGGAGTTAAGAAGTTAAAGGAGTTAAGAAGTTAAAGGAGTTAAGACAACAGCTTTAATGGCGTAAGCTTAATTATTAATTCTTAATTATTAATTCTTAATTCTCAATTATCTCGTCGTTCCTCTAACCACAAGCCTGGTTCTAACCACTCTTTTCTCCACTTCATCCCTAGGGATAGAGCCCTCCACCTGTCCGATAAGGATGTTGGCAGCCTCCTCTCCTACCGCCACGCCTCGCTGTTCCACGGTGGTGAGCATCGGGTCGGAAGCCTTGGCACGGTCTCCATTGGTAAATCCACAGATGCTGATGTCGTCGGGCACGCAATATCCCATGCGCTTGGCGGTATAGAGGATGCCGATGGCAGTATCGTCGTTGATGGCAAAGAAAGCATCCGGCACATCGTCCTGCTCCAGGATTTCCGGGGTGATAGCCTCAGCCTGTGCTCGGTTGTCGCAAATCTTCACCCAGTCGGGGTTTTCAGTCAATCCATGCTTCACCAGCGCATCGTGGTAGCCATTGTAACGGTTCTTGGAGATTTCCATGTTCATCGGCGAGCCATAGAAGGCTATCTTCTTGCATCCCGTGTCGATGAGATGAGTCACGGCGGTAAAAGCGCCCATGTAATCATCCACCACCACTCGCGAGCAGTTCACCCCCGTACATATTCTGTCATAGAACACGAGCGGCACCCCATTCTGCATCAACTTTTCGAAATGGGCATACTGCTTGGTGTCCTTCGCCTGGGAGACGATGATGCCGCACACCTTATTTTTATAGAAGTCATCGCAGATGGCAACCTCTCGGTCGTATCGCTCCTTGCTCTGCGCCACCATCACACGATAGCCTCTGGCACGAGCCTCCTCCTCGATACCCGAGAGCACGGACATAAAATAATAGTGTACCAGTTCGGGCAGAATAACTCCAATCACCTTCATCGGCTGCACCTTACTATGGCGAAGAGCCTCGCCGATGACGTTGGGGTAAAAGTTATGTTCGCGCGCATACGCCTGTATGCGTTCCTTTTGGGCAGCACTGATTCGAGGGCTGTCCTTCAACGCTCTGCTCACCGTGGCGATGCTTACGCCCAGGTCGCGAGCTATATCTTTCATTGTTATGATGTTGTTCTCGTTCATTGGTTTGTCTTTAGTCTCACTGTTGTTGCTGTTTAGCCATGCAGTTGTCGTTAGTTATGCCCTGTTTCTGGGTCACGCTGCAAAATTAGCCAAATATCCTTTATGTTGCACCATTTTCGTTGACATAAATCAAGCAAAATAAGTGCAAACGTTTGCGCATAAGAAATAACGGAATTAACTAAAAAATAGTACAACGTATCGAAAAAGACTTTAATTTTGCACCCAGAAAGAATAAACAACGAATAAACATATATATAAGCAAAGTGCAACTCAGCCTTTCCAAATGCGGCGACCTAAAGACAAGAATCAAGCAAGCCAAGAAGGTTTTAGTATAGGACAAGACTTGAGACTAACAACGATTTTGAGCGAGCATATCGTTTGAAATAAAATTAGAATAAACATTATAAACATAAACTTAAAAATCAAGCAAATGATGAAGCAGGTAAAATTTAAATTGCCTCTCAGAGCGTTGACCCTAGCAAGTGGTCTGCTTCTGACAGCGAGCTCCTTTGCGCAGAGCAATGCGATTAAGGGACAAGTGAAGGATGCTTCTGGTGAGCCAGTCATGGGTGCTACCATTACTGTAAACGGTAAGGCTGTTGGCATTACCGATATGGATGGTAACTTCTCCGTGGATGCAGCGCCAGGCACAAACCTTACTTTCACCTATCTGGGAATGAATCCACAAACCGTGAAGGCATCCAATAACATGACTATCACCATGGTTGACGATTCCAAGGCCCTGAACGAGGTCGTGGTCATCGGTTATGGTGTGGCTAAGAAGAATGACTTGACTGGTTCTGTTACAGCTATCAAGCCTGATGATATGAACCACGGTCTCCAGACTAACGCACAGGATATGATTTCAGGTAAGATTGCCGGTGTAAACGTTACATCCAGCGACGGTACTCCTGGTGGTGGCGCTCAGATTCGTATTCGTGGTGGTTCGTCATTGAATGCATCCAACGACCCATTGATCGTGATTGATGGCTTGGCTATGGATAATTACGGTGTGCAAGGTCTTGCAAACCCATTGTCTATGGTAAACCCTAACGATATCGAGAGCTTCACCGTATTGAAGGATGCTTCTGCAACAGCCATCTACGGTTCTCGTGCTTCTAACGGTGTCATCATTATCACCACAAAGAAAGGTCGTTCTGGCCAAGCTCCAAAGGTAAGCTATAGCGGTAATATGTCTATTTCCACCAAGAAGAAGACCATGGACGTGATGAGCGGTCCTGAATACCGTGAGTTCATCAAGAATCTTTATGGTGAGGATAGTGACGCCTATCGTTCACTCGGTTACTACGATTACTCTAACGAGCAAATCTCTCCTATCAAGGATGGCAACGGTCAGATTACAGGCTACAAGAGTTCATTCACACAGGGCGAGCAACATTTCGCTGACACTGATTGGCAAAATGAAATTCTTCGCACAGCCATCTCTCACGACCACAACCTTACAGTATCCGGTGGCTTGAAGAATATGCCTTATCGTGTATCCTTGGGCTACACTAACAACGAAGGTATCATCAAGACCTCTAAGTTCGAGCGTTACACAGCCAGCTTGAGCTTGAACCCATCATTGTTGCAAGACCACTTGAAGTTGAACATCAATGGCAAGGGCATGATTGCCAAGAGCCGCTACGCTGATGGTGGTGCCATCGGTGCAGCCCGCTATATGGATCCAACTAAGCCTGTAACAGTAAACAACGAACTCTACAACAAGTACTTCGGAGGTTATACCCAATGGTTCACACAGGGTTCAACCTATATGGATCCTACATGGGGTGTAGCATACAACCGTAATGCGACACAAAACCCAGTAGCTCTTCTGGAGCAGAAGAACGACCGTGCCACCTCTAAGACCTTCGTTGGCAATTTTGAGGCAGACTATAAGATTCATGGCTTCGAGGACTTGCACCTCCACATGAACGCAGGTGCCGACATCTCTACAGGTAAGCAGAACACAGATATCGACCCTATGTCTTATTCTAACAACTACTTCGGCTATAGTGGTTGGAACAAGATGGATACCTACAACCTCTCCTTTAACGCATACGCACAGTACTTGAAGGACTTCGCCAAGGTAAACCATATTGATGTAATGGCAGGTTACGAGTATCAGCACTTCCACAAGAAGACAGACTGGGACGGTTATGGACTCTATCCATCAACAAGCCCTAACGCTGGTGAGAAGTACAATGCTCCAACTTCAGGTACCCTCTATAAGACAGAGAACTATTTGGTATCATTCTTCGGTCGTTTGAACTACTCACTCATGGACAGATACCTCCTCACCTTCACTCTTCGTGATGATGGTTCTTCTCGCTTCTCCAAGGACAACCGCTGGGGTCTTTTCCCATCTTTGGCATTCGCATGGAAGGCTAAAGAAGAAAGCTTCTTGAAGAACGTAGATTGGGTAAGCGACGCAAAGCTCCGTTTAGGTTGGGGTAAAACTGGTCAGCAGGAAGGCATTGGTGACTACACCTATATTCCTACATATACTCCTAATGTGGACCACGCCTACTATCCAGTAATCAAGAGCACAGATGGCAAGGGAGTAACCTTCCGTCCAGATGCATACAACCCAGACTTGACTTGGGAGAAGACAACAACATGGAACGCAGGTCTTGACTTCTCTTTCTTCCGTGATCGTTGGGTCTTGAACTTGGATTACTATTATCGTAAGACAACCGACTTGATTAATACTGTATATGTATCAGCAGGTAGCAACTTCAAGAATAAGGTGACGAGCAACATCGGTTCTTTGCACAACAGTGGTTTTGAGTTGTCAACCATCATTCGTCCTATTGAAAGCAAGGATTGGAGATGGGAAATCAACTACAACTTCACTTACAACAAGAATAAGATTGACGAGTTGATTGGCAACGATGCTAGCTATATCGTAGAAACAGGTGGTGTATCAGCCGGTACTGGTAGCAACATCCAGGCACACGCTGTAGGTCATGCCGCAAGTGCATTCTACGTATATCAGCAGGCATACGACAAGGATGGCAAACCATTGCAGAACACATACGTTGACCGCAATGGCAATGGCTACATCGACAGTGGCGACCGCTACTTCTACTACAAGCCATCTCCTGACGTAACCATGGGCTTCGGCTCTAAGTTGATGTACAAGAACTGGGACTTCAGCTTCTCTATGCGTGCAAGCCTTGGCAACTATGTATATAATGACAACCTCGCAGGTTCTTGCAACATCGGCACAGGTTCCATCTATGCTTTGAGCTATGCCGGCAACCGTCCTACAGATGCTGTTAAGCTTGGATTCACCAACCCATTGACAGAGCAGTTCTTCACCGACTATTTCGTAGAGAACGCCTCTTTCTTGAAGATGGACAACATCACATTGGGTTATTCATTCAACAATCTCTTCGGAGGTAGCAAGTACAAGGGTATCAGTGGTCGTGTTTACGTAACAGCACAGAATGTATTCACCATCACAAACTACAGCGGAATCGACCCTGAGGTAGCAAGCGGTATAGACAACTCACTCTACCCACGTCCATTCACCACAGTGATCGGACTTAACTTGAACTTCTAACACATTAATGACAGTACAATTATGAGACTAATGAAATTTAAAAATATAATACCTGTTGCAGCATTGGCTGTTGCATCATTAGGACTCTCGTCTTGTGTTGACGACCTGAATGTGAAGAACATCAACCCACAGCAGGTTTCCGACGCAAACTTCGATGCAGTTCTTAATAAGGTATATGCCAACTTGGTAATGACCGGTCAAAAAGGTCCTGATGGCAATGGTGACATCGACGACATCGATGAGGGTACATCTAGCATGATTCGCCAGTTGTGGAACGCCAACGAACTTCCTACCGATGAGTCTGAATGTATTTGGGGTGATGTTGGCATCCCAGAATTCAACCATGCCTCTTGGAGTGATTCTCACCCAATGATGAAGGCACTCTATTATCGTCTTTACTTTGGAATCACCAATGCCAACTACTATCTAGAGTTGACAGAAGGTTCTTCAGAAGAAGGCATCAGCACCAAGCGTGCAGAAGCCCGCTTCTTGAGAGCACTCCATTACCACTACTTGATGGATCTCTTCGGAAATGTACCTTTCACACTGAAAGTGTCTAGTGAGTCAGCACCACAGATGAAGCGTGCAGACCTCTACAAGTTCATCAATAGCGAACTTCGTACCGTGACTGGCGAAGATGGAAACTCTACCGAGGTCTTGGCAGATGCAAAGGTTTACAAAGGTACAGAAAACGGCTATGGACGTGCCAACAAGGCGGCAGCATGGTTGCTTCTCGCTCGTGATTACCTGAACGGAAAAGTTTATGCTGGCACTGAGCAAAACGATTCTGCCAAATACTTCGCTAAGAAAGTGATGGATTCAGATTATGGATTGTGTACTACCCCTACGGGCTCTTACACTGGTTTCCAAAAGTTATTCTTGGCAGACAACGACCAGAATGGTGCCGAAAAGGAAATCATCCTTCCTGCTATCCACGACGGTGAGGATACACAAACTTGGGGTGGCTGCCTGTTCTTGGTGGCTTCTACAACAAACGCCGACATGGCTGCCGAATATCCAACAGGTACTTCTGAGGGTTGGGGTGGTAACCACGCTCGCAAGCAATTCGTACAGAAATTCTTCCCAAGCAGCGAGCCTATCCAGGGCACACCTACCCAGGTTGCAGAGGAAGCTGGCGACGACCGTGCATTGTTCTTTACCAAGGGACATACCGAGAGCATCACCAAGGAATCTGATTTTAACACAGGTTTCGGATATGTGAAATTCTTGAATCTCCGCTCTGATGGTGGACAAGTAAAGCATACTCAGTTTGTGGATGTTGACTTCCCAATGATGCGTGCAGCCGAAGCTTGGCTGACATACGCAGAAGCAGATGCACGCTTGAATGGCGGAACCTGTACTGCTGAAGGCTTGAAGGCTGTCAATGAAGTACGTGAAAGAGCTCATGCTAAAGACTTGACTTCTTGCAATCTTTCTACACTCTGCGATGAGTGGTCTAGAGAGTTCGCTTACGAAGGTCGTCGCCGTATGGATTTGATACGTTTCAACAAGTTCGGAGGTCAGAACGACTACACTTGGGAATGGATGGGCGGTACCCAGAATGGAACTCCATTTGACGCACACTTCAACCTCTTCCCTATCCCTAACAGTGACATGAACAGTAACAAGACTGGTTTGGTACAGAACCCAGGTTACTAATAAAGATTCATCTTAAAAGAATTAAAGTTATGAAGAAATTAAATATCATGGCTGCAATGATGGTTGGTCTGCTCGCATTTGCCTCTTGTGACTCAGATCGCGACGACAACCCAGTATTGACAGTTCCTGAGACATTCAATCTGCTTAAGCCTGAAATTGCAGATAATGTCATCGACTTGGAGAACAGCTCCTCCATCCAGTTTAAGGCAGAAAAAGCGCCAAACTACAGTTTCCCTCTTGAAGCTACATACTGGATGCAGGTTACAGGCGAAGACAATGCAGACTTTGCCAACGCAGACAAGATTTACTCTTTGTCAACAACAGCAAACTCAACCACCTACAATGCTCCTAGCAACGAGGTTGACCTCTGCGTAATGAAGGTTAAAGGATGGGATGATGCCGCTCAGGTAGAGAAGACAACTCCTGTTACATTGAACGTACGTCTCGTAGCTTGTCCAAAGAATCTCAATGACTCAGCCAACTACGTTTACTCATCTGTTCAGCAGATCAAGGTTTACCCTTACTTCATCAAGGAGAGCTTGCCTAAGTTCTGGTACATCACAGGTTCTATCATCGGTAACGCCGACAAGACTTGGAAGAACGACGCTGCCTTCTTCGGCACAGGTATGCAGCCTATGTATGTGAAGAAGGGTGCCGAGTATGACAAGTTCTCTGGTGATGGTGTCGTAGAATGGGTTGGTTACTTGGCAGCAGGTGGCCAGATCAAGTTCATCGAACCTAAGGGATTGGTTAACTGGAACTATAGTTTGAGTGGCGGTACCATCAATGCTAAGGGTGGATCTGGCTTCGCTTACCGTAATGGTGGCGACGACCCAGGCAACACCAATGTAGATGAAGCTGGTTATTACACTATCGACATCAACACAACTGCTCATACTATGACTGTGGCTCCTTACACAGACCCAGTGAACAAATATTCATCTGTAAAGATTGGCGACAACGAGATGGCAGCAGTCAACACTTGCGACGGTATGGAGAACCACGACTGGTTTGCAACTATCACTGTGGGTGCTAAAACTAACATGGTATTCACCGCGAACGATGGTACAACTTGGGGTAGCTCTATCTTCCCTTGCGCTATCGGTAGTGTAAAGGGTAGCAACATTCCATGCGACAAGGGTACATACAAGGTATTCTTCAATGATATCACTGGTGCTTACTCTTTCGTAGAGCAGAAATAATTCATCCAACAACAAGAGCGAGAGGAAATACGCTCGACGACATACTAACGTTTTCCTCTCGCTCACAAAAAAGAAACAATTATGAAAATCAAATCATATTTATTGGCAGGTTTGGCAACATTCGCCTTGGCTTCTTGTGATGAAAGCTTCAACGACTGGGCAGAGCAGGCAACCAACACACAACCTGATGCCGTAGCTTTCGGCAACGGTGCCGTATCGCCAGTTGACCTCATCGACTTTGCCAATGTAGCAGAAGGCACAGACTCTGTACAGGTTTGTAAAATTACAACCACTCCTACTAGTAGCAACGGAGCTTACGGACAGAGTTACTCCATCACTTACACTTATACCTATCAGGATGGAGCTGAAACAAAGACCAAGACATCTACCCTCAACATGGGATCTACAGGTAAGGTTGCTTTCAGCGAGTTGAAGGAATATGTAGAGTCAACTTACGGCAAGCGTCCTGTGGAACGTGACATACCTGCCCAGGCCAAGGTTACATTTAGTAATGGTACCACAGCCACCTACCTCACCTCCGAGAATTTCGTAGTAAAGGCTAAACCAGTAGCTCCAGTTATCGAGGAAGCCTACTACTATATCGGTGCTGCTAATAATTGGGATGCAACAAGCAAGGCTTATAAGTTGACCAACGGTGGCGGCGATGTTTACGATGACCCTGTATTCTCTGTAGTAATTCCAGCACCACAAGGAGACAACTGGTTCAAGATTGTTCCAGCTTCCGCATATACTTTGGATGATTTTTGGAATTGTCCAAGCTTCATTGGTGCAGCTACCAATGGTGAAACCGCATCCAAAGGCACCTTCGTACAAGGTAAGAACGATAAAGATGTCTTTGCTTGGAACATCACAGATGCCAATGCCAAGTATTATAAGATTACCATCGATATGATGAATCGCACATACGAGGTTACTCCATTGAACTTCGATGAGTATATGTACGTAGCTGGTGATGCAAACGGTTGGAATCAGGTAGATTTCCTTAGCACTTCTACTTACGACGGTCAATATCTCGGCTTTATGTATCTCGGTAACGAGTTCAAGATTTGCTCTGCAACAGACTGGAACGGAACAAATTACGGTGAAGGCCTCAGCAGTACAGGCGGAAACATCAAGACCGATGGTGAAGGTTACTACGCAGTCGATGCCAACGTAGTTAGCCAGAAGCTTAAGTTGACAAAGATCGAGTCTATTGGTGTCATTGGCGACGGTGCTCCTAACGGATGGGATTCTGATGTTGACATGACTTACAACAAGGCAGAAAACTGCTGGGAAATTAAGGGCATTACCTTGAAGGATGGTGCAATTAAGTTCCGTGCAAATAATGATTGGACATACAACTGGGGGGGCAAACTCAACAACCTTACCCAGGGTGGTGACAATATCAATGTAACAGCAGGAACATACGACATCAAGCTCTATGCTTTCTGTAATGGCAAGGCTTATGCAGAAATGACAAAGAAATAATTATTTGCTTCATTAAATTAATCATAACAAAGAGGGTGTGCTATTTATCTATGGCACACTCTTTTTTACTAAATAGTGTTCACTGAATTAATATTTAGCCAAACTTTGAGCACAGCGAACTTTACGCTCCAAGTTGGTAAAGTACCTCCATATTAGCCAAATTTGGAAAAATACAAGACAAAGTCCCCTAAGGAACTTCATCACGTTTTTGACAAAGTAACACATTCCTGCCCAGCACTCGCTGGTATCTGGAAGCTTGGCTCTTATGTTGTTGGCTCGATAAATTCTCTTGCCTGTACCGAATGAGCATTCGATTTCATTTCTTTCCCCGACAGCTTGAGTCATTTTAGCAATAAACTCTGGAGTCTTCGATTCTTTAGAGGGTCGTCCTAAAGGCTTGCAATATGACTTTATCTCTTCATCCTTCAGGTATTGTCTGTTGACCTTGTTCAAGTAAATTTTGTCTGCATGGATGGTTGCAGGAAGATAGCCAAACCTCTCCTTGAATTTCTCAACCTGAAGTTTTAAGTCTGTATCCTCATTATATGCATCCCAGCTATGATGGTCTATAAAAGTATAGCCCTTGTAAATGGCTGCGCCTATCTTGGCCCCAAATTCTGTTTTTGCTCTTGCCTTACCTCTTTTTATTGGTCTAAGGTGAGGTTGGAAGATGCTGATGATACGATTTGCACAAACATGCACATTGTTCTCATGCATGTAGGATTGCTGTGCAAACATATCAAATGTTGCATTTAATGTACGTTGCTCATGTGGTTGCAAGAGAGCTTTACTTCCTCGATGTTCCACAAAAATTTCAGTTATCTTTCTGAGGTCAACTTTCAGATAATGAAGAAGATGCGAGATTGTCTCCTTCACGAGCTTACCTCCTTTCTTCTTGCGTTTGACAAGTTCCAAATAAAAACGTCGTGCTGTCTTGTAGCTACTTTTGACAAGAGGAATACCCAAAGACTTGCATAAGGTCGTGAGATATCTGTCCACGACTTTGCAACCGTCATGGATTATATCTACATCTACAGGAAAACGAACTTCGGCATCCGCACAAGTGGCGTCAATCTTTAATATGCCCTTGTGTTTGCGTCCTTGTTCATCTGTAAATTCCACCCCATTGTCATCAGGCTGGACTTGTGGCGTTGGCTCATTACCATCTACATTATCTTGGCTTTCTTTAAGCTTCCTGGCTTCTTCTTTTCTTTTGAGCTCACGCTGTAAGAGAGAGGTTGTAATCTCGTTAATCTCTTCCATACTTATGCGCTTCCGAATCGTGACGTACAAACTTGGATCAAATAATGGCTTGTCAGTAAATTCGGACAATCCACAAAGGTATTGCATATATGGATTCTCTTGAATCATCTCTATCGTTTCCTCATCGGAAAGGTTGAGCTTGTGCTTTACAATCATTGCACCTATTATCATACGAGCAGGTTTATTACCTGCACCCTTGTATTTGTTGTCAAGGCGAGAATTGTAAGTTTTTTCAATTTCTCCCCACGGAAGATTATCACCAAGAATCACCCAACGATTGGATTTGTTCAAACCATCGAAAGATGATTTGAACAAATCCAAAGTTAGGGGTTTATATTGTGAACTATACTTCATATATGATATTCTTTAACATGACAAAGGTACTAAATTTTAGTAAAACCGCCAAACTAAAAGTGTTATATATATCTAAATATCAAATACTTGCAATTAATTCAGCGAACACTAAATATATATGAAACGAATATTACTAATTACTCTATTGGGCATTTTCTCCCTTGGAATCTCTGCCCAACAACGCCTCCTAGGCGGCGATATCTCCATGCTCCCCAAATACGAGGAAGCTGGTACCATCTACCGTAATACAAACGGCAAAAAGATAGATGCGCTCAAACTATTCAAGAAAGAAGGATGGAACGCCATGCGACTTCGCCTCTTCGTTGACCCTAGCCAGGCTCCGGAAGAACATAAAGGAGAGGGCGTTTGCCAGGACCTCAACTATGTGATGAAGCTTGGAAAGCGAATCAAGAAGGCAGGATTCCAACTAATGCTCGACTTCCACTATAGCGACACTTGGGCAGACCCTGGCAAACAATTCACCCCTGCATCTTGGAAGGGAGCATCGGCACAGGCACTCGCCGACAGCGTGTATCAATACACCAAACGCAGTCTTATCGCCATGAAGCAAGCAGGTGCAGAACCCGAAATGATACAAGTGGGCAATGAAATCAGCTTCGGAATGCTTTGGCTTACAGCCAAGACCGTGCCGACAGAGGATGCCAACTGGCAGGAGTTCATCACCATACTGAAACACGGTTGTAAGGCCTGCCGAGAGATTTGCCCTAAGGCTAAAATCATCATTCATACCGAGCAAGCGGGAAAATGGGAGAACACCAAGGCGTTCTATGATCGTTTGGAAAAAGCCCATCTAGACTACGATATCATCGGATTGAGCTACTACCCGATGTGGCACGAGCGCATACCTGTTCTACACAACACACTGAACAATTTAGCAGAACGCTATCCGAAGAAAGAAGTGATGATTGTAGAGGCTGCTGCCTACTACTCACACAAGAATGACAAATGGGCTAAGAGCCCTGATGAGTACTCAGAGTTCTACCCGATCAGCATCGAAGGACAGACTCTATTTACAAAAGACTTAGTGGAAGAGCTTAACAAGCATCCACACGTAACAGGTCTCTTTTGGTGGTTCCCCGAGGAGAATGCCTCTGGAAACTCTCAGATTAAGAGTTGGCTCAATCGTGGTTTGTTCGACAATGCAACAGGCAAAGTTTTGCCTTCACTCCATGAAATGAAGAAGTTCCTTAAGAAATAATTGAAAAAAATAAAATAGGCGACTCCCCTCATCCGAGAGCCGCCTATTTTATTTTTCATCCCTTACCCTTCTCACATTTATCCTTAAATATTTGGAGGTTACGAAGAAAAGTCGTATCTTTGCAACCGACATAATGTACAACGATAAAGATAGGAGGTTACAACTATGGCAGAATTAAGAGAC
>ERZ808266.347-NODE-347-length-16700-cov-12.334094_pt1 | contig 16700 bp, 11 predicted proteins | sample MGYA00521278_ERZ808266 | MGnify/ENA primary metagenome ERZ808266 (study PRJEB31516, sample SAMN03275591) | gut metagenome | biome: mammalia-associated habitat; material: feces | host: Papio cynocephalus | place: Kenya | collected 2012-08-02 ... | reverse complement strand
CGGCTCCGGCGATGGTGGCCATGCGTCGAATGTACTGTTCGTCGTATTCGCGTTGTTCGCCGGCACCGAAGCCGATGTTGCCTTCGATGCTGTCGGAGAACAGGAACGTGTCTTGCGCGACGATGCAGACCTGCGAACGCAAGGTGGCGAGCGGCCAGTCGCGTGCGTCGATGCCGTCGATGAGCACTTGGCCCTGTGTCGGATCGTAGAAGCGCGAGATCAGGCTCACCAGTGTGGATTTACCGGCGCCGGTTTCGCCGAGGATGCCGAGTTTGGCGCCTGCGGAGATATGGAAGTCGATGTCTTGCAGAATCGGCGTGTCCGGTTCGTCGGGGAAGGCGAAGCTGACGTGTTTGAAATCAATGTCGCCGAGAATCCGATGGGGGGCCTTCGCGTCCGGCTTTTCCTGGATGCGGGATTTCGAGGTCAGCAGTTTGCGGATCTTGATGCAGGAGGCGTTGAATCGCTGCCAGTCGTTGATCAGCCAGCCTGACTGGCGCACAGGACCGTCGATCATCCACAGGTAGGAGTTGAACGCGACGAGGTTGCCCAGCGTCATATACCCTTTGATGACAAGAAAGCCGCCAAGTCCCAGCGTGATGAGCTGCAGTGAGAAGCCGAGGCCGTCGAGCCATGGCATGTATTTGCGGCTGTTGTATGCCTGAGCCATGTTGCGCTGCATGTAGTCTTCGTTGTGCTCATCGAATTTCTCGGTTTCGTACGGCTCACGCACGAATGCTTTGACGACCCGGTTGCCTTCGATGTTCTCCTCGACCATGGAGTTCATTTCGGCCAGCGAGTTTCGGATGGCGAAGAACAGCGGCTTGGCATGCGAGGACAAGCCCCTGGTAAGCACGAAAATGAATGGGGTGACGCAGGCGAGCGCCAATGCGAGACGCCAGTCGATGGAGAACATCATGATCAGCGCGCCGATGAACATGACCGCGCAGTCGAGCACCTGATAGCTCACCCAGCTCAGCGCGTGGCGGATGGCGTCGGTGTCGGAGGTCATGCGGCTCATGATGTCGCCGGTGCGCGTGTGGTTGAAGTAGGTGAAGTCGAGCTCGTGCAGCTTCTCGTATTCGTCGCTCACCAGACGGAAGATGGAGTTCTGCCCGAAGCGTTCCATCCACATCTGGTACCCATATCGGGACGCGACGCGCACGATGGTGAATGCAATCATCATCACGCACAGGCGGGTCAGCTCATCGACCTTGCCCTGCGTGATGACTCGGTCCACGATCAGACCGGACAATAACGGAATGGTCAACGCCATGACGTTGTTCACGCAAAACAGCGCAAGCGCACCGGCTATACGCGGCAGGTCGGGCTTGCAGTACGGCAGAATCCATTTGAGGTTTCCTGCCTGTTGGTTTCGATTCGGATCGACGTACATACGTAGCGTTCCTTTGGATTGTTCTTCTCTGTTCCTGGTCGCAACGTTATCCTCGGCGAAATACAAATGCGGCGAGGATGCGGGATACGCGATGCAGAGCGGGATGCGCCTGGAATGTACCGCGGAAGGGCGGAAAGACAGTACGAAAACCAGTACGGAAACCATACGGAGACTAACGCGGGAAACAATAAAAACCAACGATACAGGGAAACAAACATGCGGCGACGAAACGTTAGACGCCACGGAACCGCTACAGCGTTACGGAGCGGAAAAAGAAAGCCGGCGGAGAGAAGGCCGCCGGCTGAGAGAGAAGAGAGAAGAAGGGTTCAGTTATGGGGTTCTGGAAGAACCTCGCCAACAGCCGTAACCGTTGACATGTTCTATATAACCGCCCAAGTCTTGGAGGAACGATGTGTGTTCCTGTCAATTTCCTGAAAATCACGTAACGGAAATGTCACAGACGGCTTTCACTTCCGTTTTCCGCTCCCTTTCACCTCTTTCGCTCCTTGCGACCTCTTCTTGCCTAGCTGTTCTTTTCGTTCCGTCTGTTCCTTGTCCGTTCCGCAAGCGGGCGCGTTGCACGTCCTCGCCCATTCCGTTCGATTCGTGTTTGTTCCTCTGGCCGCCCCTGCCCATTCCGCTGCTCGGTCCGCGAATTTGTCAATGCGGCGGTCGTAGGTCAGCAGGCCGTTGAGCTCCTCCTCCACATCGGAGACCTGCGTATACACGTATCCCGACAGTCCGCGCGACGCCAAGGCATCCGCCGAAGCCAGCAAAGACCGCACCGCGGAACGCCAGTCCTCCATCGAATCGTATTCGCCGTATCCATAGGCGCGGGAGACCGCGGCATGCCTGGGCACCAACTGCGCCAATCCGCCGAATTCGGAAATCACGAACGCGCGCACGCCATGCTGGGCGACCGGCAGCACCGCGTACTGCGCGGCACGGCGACGCCTCTTGTGCTTCCGCTCGTATTCGGCGACGTATCCGTGCAGCGGGCCCTTGTCCGGATACACCTCCAGCGGGCGGAAATAGTTGTGCACGCTGTGGAAGTCGCCGCAGCGCTGGTCGTACCAGCCGCTTGTCACGTCGATCGGGCGCGTGGGATCAAGCGCATGGATGCGTTCCGCCGCGTCGCACGCGTCGAATTGGCCCCAGCCTTCGTTGAACAGCACCCAGGTCACAATCGACGGATGCCCGGCAAGCATGTGCACCATCGCGTCGCAGGTGCGCGACCAGTCACGGCGGTAATCCGGATCGTCCGCACCCAATGCGGCGAAATGCTTCGCGGTGTCGTCGCGGTATTTGTTCCACGTCGCACGCAACAGCGTCGGCTTGCGGTTGGTGGTCCACGAATTGTATTCGCCGTCCATGCCGCCGCCGGAGACCGCGTCCTGCCACACCATCATGCCCAAATGGTCACAATGGTAGTACCAGCGCGCCGACTCGATTTTGATATGCTTACGCAACATGTTGAAACCGACGCGTTTCATGGCGGTGATGTCGTGGACCAACGCGGCGTCGCTCGGCGCGGTCAGCAGCCCATCGGGCCAATACCCTTGGTCGAGCACGCCTTTGACGAACAACGGCTTCCCGTTGAGATGGAACCGCGCGACGCCTTTCATATCGGGCTTCACCTCGACGGAACGGAACGCGCAATACGATCGCACCACATCCACGAACGGCGGTTTCGCAAGGTTCTCCACGGTCTGTGCGACCTGCGCGCGTTCCGTGGGCGATCCTCCGGATGTCTCGGATGTTTCTCCGGATGGCCGCGTGGCCTGTTCCTCAGGCACCTGGACGGCCGGTTCCACGGACTGTCGCACGACCGGTTTCAAAGATGCTTGAGCGGCTGGCTCCGATACCCGCGAAACCTGTTTCACGGATGTTTTCACGGCCTGCCCCACCAACAACGTCGCGGTCACGTCATACAGATACGGATCGTCCGGCGACCATAGGCGCTCGGCGCGCGTCTCGATCTCCGCACGCACCTTCCGCGTGCCCGCCGGTATCGTCTCATCCGCCACCACCGTGTCATCGTGCGGATCGCTCACAGTGACGCGCAGCCTCGCATTCGGCTTGTCGCCGCCGATTTCCGCTCGGACGAACAGTTTCCCATCGGACGCGCCCTTCAACGTGAGCGTGCGCAGATACGCTTCCGGGACGACTTCCAACCACACGCTTTGCCATATGCCGCTTTGCGCGGTGTACCAGATGCCTTCGCGCTCGATTTTCTGCTTGCCGCGCGGCTGGGTGCCGGAATCGTTGGGATCGTAAACGCACAACGCGATCTCGAAAGCGTCGTCCGAGTCCACGAAGGCGGAGATATCGACGTCGAACGGCAGATAGCCGCCGATATGCGCGCCCGCATACTGGCCGTTGATGAAACACGCGCAGATGTAATCGACCGCTTCGAAATGCAGAATAAGCCGGTTCGCGTCGCCGATTTGCCGGATACGCGCATCACCGCCGAGGGAAACGGGATGCACGGTGGTGCGGTACCACAGCAGATCGTCGGGATATATGGTCTGATGCACACCGGAAAGCGCCGATTCCGGGGAGAAAGGAACTAGTATCTCGCCATCGTAGGTTTCAGGAATCGCGGCCTCCTTGACCGCACGCACCGCCTCGTCGCGGGTGAGCCTGTGCAAGGATTTGCGACGCGCCGCCGCATCCCCGCCGCTGGAAATGGGAACAATCGCGTAATCCCACAATCCGTTGAGCATGGTGAAGTTGTCGCGCACCATCGTCGGGCGCGGATGCTCGTTGAGAACAGGCGTGCGTCCGCGTCTCGAACCATCTCCATCGCCCTGGGTCATCCGGAATGTGGAGTGGAAGGATTCATCGCCGGGAAACGCCTTGTTCCCGGCATGGGAGGAAAGCCATTCGTCGCGAATCTTCTCGCCCCACGGCGTCCATAATTGGCGCAGCGGCTCGCGGGAACGCATCTTCGTCGGAGCGGCCTTGAGCACCCGTTTCACGTCCAGCATCGGAATCCTCCTGCGTCTCTGCGTTCTCTCGATGTTCCATTGTAGCGCCGCGGACCTTCCCACGATGTGGCCATAAATCTTCACACGATTTCAATTTGGACGGATGTTTTGGGAATTGTGCGAACAATCGCAATTCGCACATACCCCCTAACCTGAAAAACAGGCCGTATATCCTTCCAAAAAGGCGTTTTGGAACCTCTCACCTCCGCACGATTTCAATTCATCGCATCCGTATCAAAATCATGCGAATGTCCATAAGCGAAATTCCCTACCCCAATATACTTTCACGACTGTGCCACATCGCCTCATGACAGGCGAAACACATTCAACGCGAAAAGCGTGCGGGCCGACGATGTGTAAGATTCACATCGTCGGCCCGCACGCCGCCATATCATTTATTCTCCGACCCGACTTCGGTCTTATGAGAATGGATGCCACACAAATCCTCGCCCTGGCCTTCCAATACGGAGTTCGGAGACAGATTCAGCACATTCGTGCTTGCGGAGAACGCGAACGTGGATCCGCTCTCATTCTTACCAGATTCACTGTCAGAAGTCGCAGGTTGCGCGGAGCGCGCATCGGACGCTTCCACATCTTCGGCAATCTCTTCTTCGTCATCGAACTGCTTGCGCCCGTAGTACAGGTCATCGTCAAGCAGCTTCTCCGTCTTCGCAACGATCACCGCAGTGTTGGCCGCACCGGAAACGTTCAACGCGGTACGGCCCATGTCCACAATCTGCGAAATCGGCTGGGTGATCGCAATAAACGGCACCGGCAATCCAACCGCGGTGAACAGCGACGTTGCGGTAATCGTCGCCGTTCCAGGAACACCAACGGTACCGATGGATACCAGTACCGCAATCACCACCAGGAACAGGTACTGTCCAGCGGAATAATTGAGACCTTGGGCGTTCACGGCGAACACGGCCAACAATACTGGCCAGACACCGGCGCAACCCGGCATACCAAGGTTCGCACCGATGCCTGCCACGAACGAGGAAACCTCGCCCGGAACACCGGCACTACGAAGCTGACGCACCGTGACGGGAATCGTACCGATGGAGCTTTCGGACGTGAATGCGACCACTCCAGCCGGCCAAAAAGCCTTGAAGAAATAAATCGGATTCAACCGGGTCACACCGGCAAGCAGCAATGGTTGCACCACGAAGAACTGCAATGCCATGACGATGTAGGCGACAATCAACACGGTCACCAACGGCAGCAATGTGGCAATGTCGCTGTTGCTGACGGCGGCGGCGATCAGAGCCAGCACCGCGTACGGGGTCAGTCCGACGATGATCTGCGTCGCCTTGGAAAGCACCACATTGCCGGCGTCGATGAATGTCTTGAAAGGCGCGATGGCCTCATGGGCTTTGGCCGTCACATTGGCGGAATTGTAAGCGACCGCGACAAGGATGGCGAACAGCACGATCGGCACGACCTGGTTGTTCACCCAGCTGTCGGCAAGGTTGTGCGGGAACAGCGCGACGATCGTGTCCAAGACCGCGGGCACTTCGTGCTTCTCATAATTCGTCGGCAACTTGTATGCGAATCCCCGACCAAGATGAATCGACTGCGCGATCGCCAGCGTGAGCAAAGCGGCCGTCGCGGTGTTCAGCAACAGGAAAAACACCGTTTTCACGCCAATGCTTTTCAACCGAACGGATTCGCCAAGGTTGGTGATGCTCGCGATGATGCTGAAGAACAGCAACGGCACCACAATCGCGGAAATCACATTCGACCAAACAGTTCCGACCGCGTTGACAAAATCAACATGGCCTTTGAACACGATTCCGAAAACGATGCCTAGAACGGTGGCGAGCAGCACACGCGGGGTGAAACCCGCTTTTTTTGACACGCTCAACCACGCTAAGCCTGCAAACAGCACCGCGGCGACGCCAAGCGCCAGCCAGTTATAAGCCACGTCCGACATTCAATCTCCCCTCTATGCCATTAACAATGGTCAGGGGGCCAATATAAACATTGACGTGCGCATTACACGCAATATCGTTATCGCTTTGTTTTATAGGAATCGATAACCATCAGCCATTCCAAGCAATACGGAGTGCCTATCCAACGAAAGGTTTACCTGATATTATGCATGCATGCGCAAGAATAAAGTGTTTTTGATTGCAGGTCTCCCCTAGTCATCTTTTCGATTTTTCTTGCCTATCTCATGGCCAATCAGGTGCCCGAGCTAGTTCAACCACCCCTCAACACATCGAGAATTCGGGTAGTGCTATCGGAATCAAGTCTGTTCAGCGATAAGACGCTGCGGGATGGCACTCAGCATATCATCAATGATTCATCCTTCATGAAAGGATGCGAAATCAAGAAGATATCCCATACCGAATATCACTATTCCCATGACTCCGCGGAATCCGACAAAAAGAACGTTCCCGGAACCCAGACAAGTTTCGTAATGACGTATTCCTGTAATGGCCTTAATTCCCGTACTGCATCGATGTCTCCAGCCGGTTCCATCGTATGGCGTTTGATGTACGACCCATCAGCTTCGACGGATGGAACCGGCTGGAAGACCGTGTCCCACGGTGATGAATAAAGCACCCCCGATATCGCACGATTTTATTTTTAGGAACTTTTTCGCAATCGTGCGAAAGCACCAGAAAAACAAATACCCCCTAACCGCTCCTGCGGGCTAAATCCGGTCGCAGGTGAAAGGTTAGGGGGTATTTTTGCATCTCCGTTGCCGCACGATTCCGATTTCGATAGGAAAATGGGAATCGTGCGAAACGTATAAAACCGTTTATGCCGAAATCAGTTCTCGAGCTTAGCCTTTTCCGCGGCAAGACGGGCGGCTTCGGCCTCGCGACGAGCCTTCAGCTCGGCATCGAAGCGGGCAAGCTCCTCCTCGACGGCTTCCGGCGGGATCTTCGCGAAGATCGGGTGCGGCTTCGGCACCGGAGTGCCGGCGACAATCGGCTCGGAAGCCCACGAATGCACGTTCACGCCCAGCTTGTAGTCGCCCGTGATGATCGGGTACTTGAAGCCCGGCTTGTCGAGATCCTCGACCTCTTCGATATGCGGCAGCGGCGAGAAGGTGCCGGTACCGCCGAGTGCCTCCCACACCTTCTGTGCGGAGTGTGGCAGGAACGGCGCCAGCAGGTGGTTGGCGTCGGACACGGCCTGCGCGGCGACATGCAGAACGGTGCCGAGACGAACCGGGTTGCCCTTGATCTTCCACGGTTCGGTGGCGGAGATGTACTTGTTGATATCGCCGACCACGCGCATCGCCTCGGACAGCGCGTTCTTCTGACGGTGGTTCTCAATGAGTCCGCCGACGGTTTCGAACGCGGCCTTGGTCTCAGCCAGCAGCGCACGGTCCTCATCGGTGGCGGAGGCTTCGTCGAACGCCGGAATCTCGCCAAAGTTCTTGTTGATGAGGTTGGCCACACGGTTCACCAGGTTGCCCCAGGAAGCGGCGAGCTCCTCGTTGTTGTGGCGCACGAACTCGGCCCAAGTGAAGTCGGAGTCGGAGTTCTCCGGCCCCGCGACGGAGATGTAGTAGCGCACGGCGTCCACGGGGTAGCGGGCGAGGATGTCCTTCACGTAGATGACGATGCCGCGGGAGGACGAGAACTTCTTGCCCTCCATGGTCATGAACTCGGAAGCCACGACCTGCTCCGGCATGTTCAGCGGGCCGAGCTTGCCGGTCTCGCCACCCTTGGAACCCTGACCGTTGTAGGCCAGCATCTCGGAAGGCCAAATCTGGGAGTGGAACGTGATGTTGTCCTTGCCCATGAAGTAGTAGCCCGGGGTGGTCGGATCGTTCCACCAGGCGCGCCACGCCTCCGGGTCGCCCTTGCGGCGGGCCCATTCGATGGATGCGGACAGATATCCGATCACGGCGTCGAACCACACGTACAGCTTCTTGTTCGGGTTGTCGATCCAGCCCTTGACCGGCACCGGGATGCCCCAGTCGATGTCGCGCGTGATGGCGCGCGGCTTGACTTCCTTGAACAGGCCGATGGAGAAGTTGATGACGTTGGTGCGCCAGCCCTCACGGGTCTTCAGCCATGCGAGGTTGGCTTCGGCGAGCGCCGGAAGGTCGAGGAAGAAATGCTCGGTCTCCTCGAAGCGCGGGGTCTCGCCGTTGATCTTGGACACCGGGTTGAGCAGCTCGTCCGGGTCGAGCTCGTTGCCGCAGGCGTCGCACTGGTCGCCGCGGGCGCCGTCGGCACCGCAGATCGGGCAGGTGCCTTCGATGTAACGGTCCGGCAGGGTGCGGCCGGTGGACGGTGAGATGGCGACCTTCTGGGTGCCCTTGTAGATGTAGCCGTTCTCCAGGCACTGCTTGAACAGTTCCTGCACGACCTTCTCGTGGTTGCCGGTGGTGGTGCGGGTGAACAGGTCGTAGCTCAGGCCGAGATCGCACAGATCCTTGGCGATCACGCGGTTGTAGCGGTTCGCAAGCTCCTGGGCGCTCACGCCTTCCTTGTCGGCCTCCACCAGAATAGGGGTGCCGTGCTCGTCGGTGCCGGACACCATCAGCACGTCATTGCCCTTCATGCGCTCATAGCGCGCATACACGTCGGAGGGCACGCCGAAACCGGCGACGTGGCCGATATGACGAGGGCCGTTAGCGTACGGCCAAGCAACATTCACCAAAATATGACTCATGGTGCTTGATTATACAAAGCGCCATATCCCGCGGAACCAGCCATGCCGGAGCCGGGAGCGCGGCCGGTACGCGCCGCATCGGCGGCACATGGTTGTCCACATGATTATTCACATTGCGATGAAGTGCGTCGGCGGTTATCCACTTATTCACATTTTTCCCGAACCGGGTGGCGCGCATCGTCACGCATCCGATACGGTGTGGCTATGGACGCACCGCTTTTCGAGGGCAACGACCTGCCCGGACCGATGTGTTTGAATCTGCTGTCGGATTCGAGCACATTGTGCAAACTCAATGACGACAACGCCTATTCGCTCCAGGACGCGAGCACGCTTTTCGGCCGCGCCAGCATCATCGCGCCGATGCTGCCCGGCAGATCGGTGGCATGCGCGGGCACCGCCGCATGGGTATGGCTGGGAGGGATTTTCCCGGAGGCCATCGATATCATCGCGCGATCGCATTATCGCGCGGCGCGGTATGGTCTCAAAATCAACGTGTTCAATCGCAGAACCTTGAGCAAGCACGTCACGCAAATCGGCTTGGTCAATATCACCACGCCTGCGCGCACGGCATGCGATCTGGCATTGAATTGCACCGCCGTCAAGGAACCTTTGGTCGGCGAAATCGTCTGCATGCTGATGCAGGAGTTCCGTTTCCGCCCCGATGAATGCCTGCGCATCATGGAGGAAAGCAAACATACGCGCAATGCGTGCTGGGCACGCAAATTCTTTCTCACGCTTGAGGGGAGGGCCGGATGAGAGCATCCTGCGCGCGGCATTCGCGCAAAGCCCATAAACGCATGTCGCGTCATGCGGCGAGCGGCCGCCGGCACGGACTCCGACGCGGACGCCATCGACTGCCGGATTACCAGCCGCAGCCGCGGCCGAAAATGCTGGTGGAACCGCCGACACCACCTATCGCGTTGACGCCGCTGATGGCGTGCAGTCCCGATACGCCGCAGGACGTGCTGTGGCATATCGCCGAATACGCGCCACATCTGCGACGCTGGCTGGTGGCCAATCCCGCCGCCACGCCCGCGATGCTGGAATATCTGGCACAAGTCGGCGGAAAGGACGTGGGCGAGGCGCTCAATATTCTTCTGGAATCCTTGGAAGCGCACGACAGCGCATAACCCGGCGCACTCCGCATGACCGACATGTTGTGTGTCGAAGCGCAACCGCACAGATCGGCACCAACCGACGCGAACCAACATGCAAACGCACAGCCCAACACGCAACCGCACGAACCTGCAGAACCGGCATGCAGCCGCCCATGTCGACACAAATTCGCACAAACCGGCATAAGCCGGCACGCGACCGCCCATACCGACGCGAACCGGCACAAGCCGATGTAAACGAGCCGCCACAAGCCTCGCACGAAATATCCAACCTCTGACGACTGTTTCAAGAGCCGTGCCAGCGCGAACCATGCCACAAGCCCGCGCGGAATATCAGCCTCTGAGCTTCAGCACCGCGTTGTACACCTGCTTGCGATTCGCGAGCGAACCGTCGGCGAGCGGATGCTCGGCGATCACCTGCGCGATCGCGTCCTTGATACGCAGATTGTCTTCCTGCGCGCGATCGATGGACAGCACCGCAAGGTCCTCGATCGACAGGGTCGTCGGAGCGGCGGCGTCGGCCTCTTCCTCGGATGCGCCGGCGATGACCAGCACCATTTCACCTCGCGGAGGCTCGTCGATCACGCTTTGACGGATTTCGACGATGGTTCCACGACGGATCTGCTCGTAGTCCTTGGTGAGCTCACGGCACAACGCCATTCTGCGATTCGGTCCGAACACATCCAGCAAATCGGCCATGGAGTCGTCAATACGGTGCAGCGTCTCATAGAACACGATGGTCCGGCGTTCGGATTTGAGCGCACGAAGGTGCTGCACGCGTTCGGAATGTTTGCGCGGCAGGAATCCCTCATAGCAGAAGCGGTCGGTCGGCAGACCCGACAGGCACAGCGCGTCCAGCACCGCCGAAGGGCCAGGAGCGCAGGTGACGGGCAGTCCACGGTCGATGGCCCTGCGGACAATCGCCAGACCGGGATCGTTGATGGTGGGCATGCCGGCATCGGAGACGACCAGCACGGTCGCGCCTTGTTCCACTTGGTCGAGCAGACCATCGGCCTTGTCACGCTCGTTATGGTCGTGGTAGGCCACCACCTTGCCGGAAACGTGGATTCCCAGACGATTCGCAAGCGCATACAGGCGGCGTGTGTCTTCGGCCGCCACGATGTCCGCGCCCTCCATGAGGGCGATCAGCCGCGCGGACGCGTCTGCGGTGTTGCCGATCGGCGTCGCGGCGAGGACCACCGTGCCCTGCGGAACGTCGACGTCGGAGACCAGGCCGTCAAGTCCGGATTCCGCATGCCGCGGCTCCCCTGCGGCGTTTTCCGCGGTGAGATCCGCGGAACCATTCTGTCCGGCAACTACCGAAGCATTCCCTCCAGCAGCTGCCTTGACGACGGAATCTTCGGTCTTCTGTTCGCTCATGTTCTCCATGTCTCCCAGTATCGCCCACAGCGTGCCCAAGAGCGGCCGACGCGGCACAGGACCGCCGCATCGGGATGCCGCCGCACGGTTTGTTCTGGGCCCGCAACCGCGTTGCCGGCATCAGCCCGCGCCCAACATCCCTTCCACTCCAATCCGAACAATCCGCGATGCCGGCTCGGCATCATTCGCAAGCGTATTCCGCCGCACTGCAATCCGGCATCACGATTCGACGCATCGCTATTCGACATACCGAACGCATATGTGCAGATTTGCCACCCGTATGCACCCTCACAGACCGAATGGGCGGTTCGCTGGTAGGCTGGTGCCGTGGCTTGTCCGCGTAACGGCCGCGTTCATCGGCGTCCATTCATGCGGACTTTGCGTAAAACCGTATGCGGTCCGGCGCCAAGCCGACGGGCCGTCAAATAAGAGACTCACAGAGAGACCTATCACAAAGCCTATGGGAATCATCAATTTCTTCGTCAACCTGCTCAAGGACCCGCGCACCGCGATCGCCAGTTGGATCGCCATGGGCGTGGCGCCTACCCTCGGATTCATTTTCCTCATCGTCTTCGTCGAGACGGGCGTGGTGTTCTTCCCGTTCCTGCCCGGCGATTCGCTGCTGTTCGCGGCCGGCTTCTTCGCCGCGCCCGACGCCAAGACCGGCGTCTCCGCGCTGCCGCTGGTCGCGTTGCTGCCGGTCGTGTGGTGCGCGCCGATCATCGGCGACCAGTGCAACTACTGGATCGGCCACTTCTTCGGCCGCCGCATCATCGAATCCGGCAAAGTCAAGGCGATGACGCCGGAGCGTATCGAAAAGACCGAGAAGATGATTGAGAAGTGGGGCCCTTTGGCGGTGTTCCTGGGTCGCTTCTTCCCGTTCATCCGTACCTTCATGCCGTTCATCTCCGGCATTTCGGGTATGCGCTGGAGCCGTTTCACGCCGTTCTCCATGCTGGGCGGCCTCACGTGGTCCACACTGTTCACGCTGCTCGGATACTTCTTCGGCGGCATTCCGGCCGTGCAGAAGCATTTCGAATTGGTGATCGTCGCGATTCTCGTGCTGTCGTTGATTCCGACGATCGTCGGCCTGCTCAAGGCCAAGTTCGGCAAGAAGAAGGCGGAGCATTCCGCGGCCAAGTAGGCGATGCACTGCGGATTGCCAGTGCTTGGTACCACGTACGGCATCGTGCATGGCGCCAAGCGCGATGGCTTTCGCAACACGCGCGTTTACGAAATTGCGTTAATCTCATTTTTGTATTAAACTCTCTTGATGTTGCTTTGCAGAGCAGAGTAACATCCAAGGGGCCGTAGCTCAGTTGGTAGAGCGCTTCGTTCGCATCGAAGAGGTCGCGGTTTCGACTACCGTCGGCTCCACGAAAGCCCGCTGCATTCATTCCACCGCAGCGGGCTTTTTCTTTTGTTTCCCACCTGTTCAGGCGCGGCCTGCAGGTGCAATGCAGCATCTACAGGCGTTACGACATCGAAGCATCTTTCACGAATCCGTTCATAGGGCGAATCGAAACGTCCGACACGCAATCAACGAACCGTCGAAAGGAACCGAAGCAACGTCTTCATCCCATCAGACGGCCAATCGTCTCCAATCATCGGGATTTCTTCACAACACCCGCATCGCGCGCTCACGCTTCATTGCGCTGTCGCACGTACCTGTCGAGCGCGGCAGCCGTGATACCCGTGTATCCGTCGATTGAAGCGAACTGCGGACCTTGGGAATTATCGAGCCGTATGAAACCGGTCTGTGCGAGCGTGGTGGCGCCGGAAGCGGCCGCGGAGCGCAATCCCGATATGGAATCCTCGACCGCGATGCAGTATCTCATATCCTCCGGCTTGATGCCGAGACGCCTTCCGGCCTCCAGATACGGTTCCGGCGACGGTTTCTTCGCGACATCGTCATCGCCGCACACATATCCCGCGAATGCGCCGACGGGAGCCTGCGCAACAAGATTTTCCGCCAGATGACGAGGCGACGTCGTCACCAGCATCGAAGGAACGCCAGTCGCGGCCAACGACCGCAGCACGTCCTCCACGCCGGGAATCCATGGTATGCGTTCGAATTCCCTCTGCGCCACGTAATCAATCATGCCTTTGCCGATTTCCTCGACCGACAATGCGCAACCGTGCTCCACCATGCGGCGCGCGACGTCCGGCACCGGCGTGCCCGAACCCTGCCAGGCCAGATCCTCATCCCAGTATCCGCCATGCTCCGCCGCGATCTTCATCTCGCCCGCATGCCAATACGGCTCGGAATCAATCAACGTGCCGTCCATGTCCCAAAACACCGCTTTGAGCATCAGCTTCGATTCGTCCATGTCGCGTCTCCTTCGTTCCGCAAACCGTCCGGCATGCATCCATCACCAACGATGTCGCCTCCGGCTTCCATTTCAGCTTTCCGTTTCTATTCCAACAGAACGATGCGACCTAGACGGCACGAGCCACACCGCGCACATCGCATGCGACGAGAGCGCATGGCACGAACCTTCGCGCCTTTGCATGGATTCCGGTTCGTGGAGTTTCGCGAGGCATCGCGAGGCATCGCATCCGCCACGTGCGGCGGCTCCATCACCGCGCCTATAGACAATCAGCCGGGCAATCGGCTTGGCGATCGACGCCGCATCACGCTTCCCGGCAGCCGACTTCCCCATGGTTCTCGGAGGCACCCGCACCGACCTGGCCAGCGGCCGATCCATCAGACCGTTCTTCGGCTTTCGCCGCTTCCTCCGCTTTCCAGCGTGCGATGCAGCGTTCGACGCGCTTGTATCCTATGATCTTCGGGTCGAGTCCGGCCTCTCGGAAAATCACGGCCGGCGAACCGCCTTCGGCATACCGGCGCATGCAATCATCACGGAATTTTTTGGAATAGCTGATGCGATACTGGGTGACCGATTCCACGGCCTCCAAAGATCCCAGATACCTGCGGACCTTAGCAGTGAACGCGACTCTTGGCATATGGCACTCCTCACCTTTCCTCGTTCGCCTCATAGCTGATATTTCTCCGGAACTTCCACGGAGAAAACGCGTCTTCCCCTATGTCAACCTTGCAGACGGAAGAAAAACGACTATGGCGTACATGGACAGAATTATTTCCGGCACACCATCGGAGTTGCACAAAAATAACACGTCACGTGAAGACTATATACCAAAAAGCCGAGTATGGCGCAAAAAATACTTATTTATGATACTTTTCTCGGATTTTCCTCTTGTTATCGGTCGCCCCAAAGCACAACCGAGGTGGACGTCTTGCCATCGTCTTCACGGGAAATCTCCGAAGAGTCACGTGATGGCAACTGCCGCATATCGACGCGAATCTGATGCCGCCACATGCGGGCACGGCGGGAACGTTCGACCTCGACGATTCCGCCATCGGCGTCCGCCGCGAACACACTCGTTCCCGCCGGCTTGCGCAGGCGTTCGACCTGCCTGCGGAGCTCACGGTTCTCCTCTTCGAGCTTGAGGATGCGCGTGACTCCGGCCAGATTGATGCCTTCCTCCTGACTCAGATGCTGTGCGTTGGCAAGACGCGCGATGTCGCGCAGGGAATAGCGGCGGGCACCGCCAGCGGTACGTTGCGGCACCACCAAGCCGAGCCTGTCGTACTGGCGGAGCGTCTGCGGATGCACGTTGGCGAGTTCCCCGGCACGACCGACCGAGAACACCGGCAGCTCGATATCGAAACCGACCCTGTCGGCGCCATCCAGATCGGCGTGCCCCGACACTATCGCCAACGCGCACATCTCATACAGACGCTTGGCCTGGCGCTCGGCACGCTTGCGCGACGTGCGCGTCATATCGCTCAGCGCTCCTTGGCGAGTTCGTCAGCGAAATCGCCGCACGCCTTGTCGAATTCCTTCGCCGCGTGCCTGACGATCAAGCCGGGCTTGTCCGGAATGCGAATCTCCACGCGACCGACCAAATCGCCTTCACCGCGGGAATTCCGCACGCCCCTGCCTGCGATGCGCACTTCCGTGCCGCTCGACGAGCCAGCGGGCACTTTGAAGGTGACCTCATGGCCATCGACGTCCGTCGCGGACACCTTCGCACCGGCCACCGCCTGGCCCACGGTAATCGGCAACGGCATGATGATGTCGAGGTTGCGCAAGGCGAATTTCGGGTCTTCGGGGACATGGATCTGCAGGTACAGGTCACCGTTCCGTCCACCATTGCGGCCGGGCTTGCCCTTGCCTGCAAGGCGAATCTTCTGACCGTCCTTCACTCCTGCGGGAATATGCGTCTTGAATTTCCGTCCATCGGCGCTCAGCGAAACGGTGGCGCCCTTGACGGACTGACGGAAAGTCAGACGAACCTTCGAATGACGATCCTCGCCATTTTCCGGCTGCGGGGCCTCCTCATATCCATAGGAGCCGCCGTATGCGCCGCCCGGGTTCCGGCCTGCACCCGCAGCACCACCGAACATGGAGAAGATGTCGTTGATATTCGGATTGCCTCCACCGTTGGTCTGGAAACGGATACGGGACCCGTTGCCGCCCATGCCGGCGCCGCCGCCGAACATCGAACCGAAAATGTCGGAGAATCCGCTGGCATCGAATCCGCTGGCTCCGGAACCACCCGCGAAACGCGCGCCGCCCATGCCGAACTGGCGAATCGCATCGTACTTCTGGCGGTTCTGCTTGTTGCTCAGCACGTCATACGCCTCGGAGATGTCCTTGAACTTCTCCTCGGCCTCCTTGGTCTTGTTCAGATCAGGGTGGTACTTGCGCGCCAGCTTGCGGTATGCCTTGGTGATCTCCTCGTCAGTGGCCTCCTTGGAGACACCGAGGACCTTGTAGAAATCCTTGCTCAACCATTCATTCTCAGCCATGCTGTGCCTCCTTCCATGAGGCTAGGCCCCTCATGCGAGGGGCCTATACATATGTTTTTCAGTGTCGTCTCAGTTCTGCGGGGACGCCACGACCACACGGGCCGCGCGAATCACACGGTCGCCGATGCGGTAGCCGGCCTCCACCACGGTGTCGACGGTCTCCTTCTCGGCCTGCGGATCCGGCTTGTGCAGAATCGCCTCATGCTTGGTCGGATCGAAGTCCTCGCCCTTTTCGCCGAACTTCTCGACGCCGAACTTCTCGAACGCCTTGTCGATCTTGGTGGAGACGGCCTTGAACGAATCGTCCATCTCGCTGTGCTCGCGGATGCGGTCGATGTCGT
>ERZ808266.346-NODE-346-length-16740-cov-4.105484_pt1 | contig 16740 bp, 13 predicted proteins | sample MGYA00521278_ERZ808266 | MGnify/ENA primary metagenome ERZ808266 (study PRJEB31516, sample SAMN03275591) | gut metagenome | biome: mammalia-associated habitat; material: feces | host: Papio cynocephalus | place: Kenya | collected 2012-08-02 ... | reverse complement strand
CCACGTCCATTTTTGGCGTTTATTGTCAGGCTCTTGCCTTGCTCCTGTCTTTTAATATCCCGGCCATGTTGTTCTGCGCCCAGACTATCATGTCTTCAACCAATGGCATGAACGAGCGGGCACGGTCTGTGAGTGAATATTCCACCCGTGGCGGAACCTCGGCATAGACGTGGCGGGTGATGAAACCGTCCGTCTCCAGAGAGCGAAGTGTTGAGGTCAGCACTTTTTGCGATATGTCGGGGATGGCTCGGTGGAGGGCATTGAAACGCATGCTCTCGCTTCGGTGCATTACATAGATTATCAGCAATGACCACTTGCCGCAAATATGTGTCAAGATGTTGCGGATGGGGCAATCTTGTATGATGGCGTCTGTTATTTGGTTACTCATAGTCGCATTGTGTCAATATGTCTGTAAACGCTTAACTGTCAATATTAGTATGCAAAAGTAACTAACATTCTTAACGTGCCGTAACTTTCCGCGTTAAAGTAAATTAAACCGATGAAGTCTTAGTTGCTGATAATCAGCAATGGTTACTTAGAGGTAAGTAACCCACGCCAATGTGCCTTATTGTGTAAATGAAAATGTCATAGTAATTTTGCATTGTCAAACGATGATTATAGTCGGGACACGATTAAAACAACAAGAATTATTCAAAAACAATGAAAGAAGCAAAGACTATTTTCAAGGCAGAAAACGCCACGGCCGTGGATTTCGGCAAGTTGAGCGATTTGAATGAGTATGTATTGGAACTTTCCCCAGAGGTTAAGATTCCTGGCAAGGTGTTTGGTGGCGCATTGGTAGGCGCTACGGGTGGAGAGTTCTCCTTCCAGTCGTTCGCTCCAGGCACGGAGACGGGTTTCCTACACACCCACAAAAATCATGAGGAGCTGTATTTCTTCCTCAGCGGCAATGGCGAGTTCCAGGTTGATGGCAAGGTGTTCCCCATCACCGAGGGAAGCGTGGTGAGAGTGGCTCCAAAGGGCAAGCGCTCCGTTCGCAACAATGGCACCGAGCCGCTGGTGATGCTCTGCGTGCAGTATCGTGGCGCCACGTTCACTGCCGAGGATGCCACAGACGGCGTCATCTTGAATGAGAAAGTGGAGTGGTGATAGCCCTGAACCATAAGCCTTGGAATATGTTGAACGTGTTATGAGATATTCCAAGGCTTATGGCCTTTTTTTTCTTTGAAGCGTATTATCCGACAAGGGGTAAACATGATTTGCTGGCTCGACTGTGGCAAGAAATGCTGCAAAGAAGAACATGAATGAGACAATAAGGCAAAGAAACGGATAATATGTGATAATAATATAGTTTAAGCCAATAACTTTTAGTACATTTGCACGTGGAATACTATATTATAATATCCTCGTAGCGGAATTCTAAGCCTCCGCGGAGGTGTCCTTAGTTGCTTATGAAACTAAAAGAAGGTATTTATGAAAATCTGATTAGCGACAGGCTCTTAGACGACATGCGTCAGACCGAAGCGGCTGGTTACGTGTGCCGAACAGAGCGGATAGACACGGCGGAATCGGCAAAAATACTGGCCGACTTTGTTTCCGATGCCATACGCAGAAAGCTTGAGGATGCTGACGTGCCGGTGGAGAACAAGATAGAATTGACCAATAGCATTCTCGAGTCGGTAGATATTGACGACGAGGAGAAGCTCTCGGTTGTGCCAGAACTTCTGTCAGCCGTGGTAAGTGAACAACGTGAGGCCGCACTGCGCGCCACAAAGAAGGAAATCGTGCGTCCGCTGTCGGGCTTCCGTGTTAGCAATCTGTTCACTGGCGGACAGTCTGGCGTGCCGCTCGGTGCTGAGATAATGCGCGACATAGCCTCTGCCGACCAGATATGCATAATAGTGTCGTTCTTGCGCATGTCGGGCATAAGGATGATGCTCGACCAGTTGCGCGACTTCTGCAAGGGCGATGGACATAAGCTGCGCGTCATAACTACCACATACTGCGGTGTAACCGAGGCCAAGGCCGTGGAGCAGTTGGCGGCATTGCCCAACACCGATATCCGCATCTCTTACAACACCAACATCGAACGCCTTCATGCGAAGTCTTATATTTTTGTGCGCAACTCTGGATTCAGCACGGCATATATAGGTTCGTCCAACCTGTCGCATTCCGCCCAGACCGACGGACTTGAATGGAACATCCGAGTGACCAACGTAGAGAATCCACACATCATTAAGTCGGCGCTCGCTGCGTTTGAGATGTATTGGAACAGTGACAACTTTGAGGACTTCCACATAGGAGGCATAGAGAAGTTTCGTCGTGAGTTGGCCGTGCAGCGTAGCAGGAACAATGGCTTGCCTGTTGAGGTGTTCTCACGCTACCAGTTGCTGCCACATCAAAAGGCTATTCTCGACCGTCTGCAAGTGGAGCGAGAGGATAACGGACTTATGCGCAACCTTGTGGTGGCTGCTACGGGAACGGGCAAGACCGTGATCTCGGCTTTCGATTACAAACGCTTTCGCGAGGCAAATCCACTGCACAACCGCCTGCTGTTTGTCGTACATCGCGAAGAGATCCTGAAGCAGTCGTTGCGCACGTTCCGCAGCGTGCTCGGTGACGCCAACTTTGGTGAGTTGTGGGTGGGCGATTACAGGCCTGCGGATTCCATGGAGCACCTGTTTGTGTCGGTGGCTACGCTAAACAACAATTTGGATCTTTTCCGCCAACAAGGTCTTGACTTTTACGATTACATTGTCATAGATGAGGCTCATCATGCCGCGGCCTCAAGTTATCGGGTCATAGTGGATGAGTTTAGGCCGAAGCTGTTGCTTGGACTTACAGCTACTCCCGAGCGTATGGACGGACAGAACTTGCTGCCAGATTTCGGCGGCAGGATAAGTGCTGAAATACGACTTCCTCAAGCCCTTGACGAGGGACTGCTTACGCCCTTTCAATATCTCTGCATTACTGATGACGTTGATTTGTCGGGCGATGAGCTATGGGCTAATGGCAAATACATCTTGTCGAGGCTTTCCGACAGGCTTTGCAATCATGAGAGGGTGGGGCTTATCATACGAAAGCTCGAAGAATATCTGCCCGACGAGACTCGTTGCCGTGCGCTTTGTTTCTGTTCCGACCGTAGGCATGCTGCTTTTATGGCCGAGCAATTCAATGGTTATGGCTTGAAGGCAGCCGCATTGACTTCTGCAACAAGTGCCGAGGAGCGAGTGCGGCTGAACCGTGACTTGGCTGCGGGGCGTGTTAATTACCTTTGTGTCGTCGACATCTTCAACGAGGGTGTGGACATTCCTGAGGTTGACACGGTACTGTTTCTTCGTCCTACCGATAGCCTTACGGTATTCTTGCAGCAGCTCGGTCGCGGACTTCGATTGAGTGCGGGCAAGGATTATCTCACCGTTCTCGACTTTGTGGCTCAGGTGAACCGCCAATACGATTTTGCGAGTCGTTTCCGCGCTTTATGCTTGCGCAAGGATCGCAGCATCGAGGAACAGGTAAAGAACGGGTTTACGCTTCTGCCGCATGGCTGCTCAATATATATGGAGCGAAAGGCACAGAAATATGTATTGGCGAATATTCATGGTGCGATATACAACACTCGCCGCCTGGTGAAGGAACTGATGTCTTATGACACTGTGCCGACATTATCGCAATTTGTCGAGAACTGCGGACAGGATGTGCGTCTGATATATAAAGGCAACAACTGTTGGACAACACTGAAGGCTGTCGCTGGCAAGTGCGCGCCGCTTGAAAATGATGACATCTCTCGCCGCCTGGTGAAGGGCATGGGCAATCTCACCCATGTTAATTCCGTGGCGTTCATCAATTTCATAAGGCGTTTCCTTTCCAATGGATGCAAGCCTGACTGGTCTCAAGACAAGATGGCTGAAGGCAACACGGCAGACAGCCATTTCGCCATGATGCTATATTACGCCTTGTTTCAGGATAGAATTGGGAAAGTCGGTTTTGCGAGCATTTACGAGGCATTGGCTAAGGTGGAGCAATATCCACAGTTAAAACATGAAATGATCGAACTCATGGATTATCTGCACTCTAACCTGGAGTTCAAGACATATCCTATGGGCAAGGACTTTCCTTGTGGGTTGGAATTGTACGGCTGCTACACTCGTGAGGAGATATTCGCCTTGTTTGGCCGTCAGACAGCCTACAAGAAAATGCAGGGCGTGGCGGCAGGAGTGTTCTACGTTGACGAGAGCAACACTGAGTTGTTGTTTGTCACGCTGAACAAGTCGGAGAAAGACTTCTCGCCCTCAACGCAATACAACGACTATTTCATAAGCGAGTGGCGCTTTCACTGGCAGTCGCAAAACACAATGTCACACTCTAATGCCGGATCGCGTTATGTCAAACAACGCGGCAATGGGCGGCGCTTCCTTCTATTCGTTCGTGAGGACAAGAAAGACGGGTTTGGAAACACAAGTCCCTACTATTGTATGGGGTTGCTCGATTATGTGAGCTCTCACGGCAATTATCCTATGAACATAGAGTGGAAATTGCAGAAGCCTGCCATTGCTAAATTCGTAAAGGCCGTGTAAGACCAGATTTTGATATGTAGTGAGAAATGAAGACGATAAACGTTGTGGCTGCCGTGATAGAAAACGGTGGCAAATATTTCGCCACTCAGCGTGGCTATGGCGAGTTTAAGGACTGGTGGGAGTTTCCTGGTGGAAAGATAGAGCCGGGAGAGACGCCAGAGGAGGCTTTGTGTCGCGAGATACGCGAGGAATTGGAAGTCGAGATAGCGATAGACCATCACATCACGACAGTGGATTATGACTATCCATCCTTTCACCTCCACATGGCATGCTATCTGTGCCATGTCGCGACAGGCCACTTGTTTCTTGTGGAGGCGGAGGCGGCAAGTTGGCTTGCGGATGATGAACTTGACACGGTGGATTGGTTGCCGGCAGACAGGAAAGTGGTTGAGATCATAAAAAATGCAATGATTTTATCTTGAAAAGCTAATTCATCCTATGCAAATAGTATTGGCATCAGCAAAGATCATGAAGGCTTCCACGTCTGTGGATGTGCCGATGAATAGTGAGCCGAAGTTTAAGGATAAAACAGAACGCTTTGTCCAGGAACTTGCCTCATGGGACAAGAGCCGCCTCATGAGGGAACTGGGGTGCAGCCAATCCATCGCCATTGAGAACAAACTGCGATACCAGGGCTTTTGGAATGAGGAAGAGCGGCTGCCTGCCATTCTCGCATACTTTGGGCAGGCATACAAATATCTCAAGGCGGAAACTTTCTCTCGCGAAGACTTCCGTTTTGCCCAAGAGCATCTCTTCATCATGTCTTTCCTATATGGCTTGTTGCGTCCGTTGGACAGCATTCACCCTTATCGCATGGAAGGGAAGGTGAAGCTGCAGGCTGCTGGTGGCAAGAGCCTATTTGCCTTTTGGAAGCAATATCTCACAGACGTGCTGATAGAAGCTGTAAAGGCCGACGATGGAATCCTTGTTCATCTTGCCACAGAGGAGTTTGAGCATCTCTTCGACTGGAAGAGAGTGTGCCAAGAGGTGAAGGTCGTTCAGCCATTGTTTTATGTGGACAATGGCGACACCATCAAGGTGGTGACTGTTCATGCCAAAAGTTGCCGTGGAGCCATGGCAAGGTATATCATCAAGCACCGGATTGCCCAGCCAGCCGACATATTGAATTTCGAGACGGAAGGATTCAGGTACGATTCAAATTATGGGGATGAACTTCACCCTCACTTTATAAGAAGATGATTCTTATTTTGCAAACTGTTAAAATAAAAAATGATTATGGAAATGTGGCAGAGATTACCCGAAGCCCTTGGCGTAGACCATGACGGAAGAGAGTGCACACTTGCCTATGATAACGGCGTCTTTACTCTCACATTACCGGAGTGGAGCGAGGGCGAAACGGCTTTAACAAGACTCCACCATTCACATTAAGAATAATCCTATCAATGACTATAAACGCAAAAAAGGAAGTCTCGGAGAGACTTCCTTTTTTGCTAAAAGTGATTCCGTAGGGATTCGAACCCTAGACCCACAGATTAGAAATCTGTTGCTCTATCCAGCTGAGCTACGGAACCATGGCTTTTGTTGATGCCATCTGGAATTGGATGGTTAATCCAAAATGGTTGTGCAAAGTTAATCATTTATTTACAATCGCAAAAACCAGTGGACTATTATTAATCTCATTTAGCTAATATTAACAAAGCCCATAAATTATGGGTAAGACGTTAATTTTGCGAAAATAGGCTATTTTTCACAAGATAATATTGTAATTTTGCACTAATATTATGCATTGTCACTATGCGATAATGTATGCACTATAATACATGCATCAGTAATGTTGACATATTTAAGGACTAAGTCTTTCATCATATTGTTCATTTCCGCCGTAGTGTGTTCTTGGGCTGGAAGCAGTACACTCCTTCCGGTGAAGAAACATGACGCTGGGACGGCAAGCGGCAAAGAGGGCAAGGATTCAATAATAGCAGACAAGGCTGAGATAGACACGCTTGCGATGGACTCTCTACAGCTTGCCGTTTATCATCACAACAAGGCAATAGACGACTCCATTCGGGCCGACTCAATAAATCGCGCAAAGAAACAGGGAATCGACGCTCCTGTCACTTATTCGGCAAACGACTCCTTGGTTTATGATGCCATGACCAAAGACGCCAAACTGTATGGCAACTCGGAAGTGAAATATGAGAACATGGACTTGAAGAGCGACAAGATACGCATGAACCTTGACTCTTCGCTTGTCCACGCCACGGGATCGCCAGACAGCACGGAGAAAGGAGGCATCAAAGGCCGCCCGGTTTTCGTAATGGGTGCCGACAATTATGATACCGACACCATATCTTTCAACTTCAAGACCAAGAAAGGCTTGGTGCAGAACGCGCTGACCAAGCAGGAAGACGGTTTCCTGCGAAGCAAGATATCGAAGCGTACGGAAACTGGCGACGTCTATCTCGCGCATGGTCGCTACACCACTTGCGACAAGGAGCATCCAGACTTTTACATTTCCCTTTCACGCGCCAAGGTGCGTCCTGGGAAGGATGTGACTTTTGGCCCGGCCTACATAGTCGTGGCCGACGTGCCATTGCCGTTTGCCATACCTTATGGCTTTTTCCCATTCACCAAGAGTTATAGTTCGGGTTTTATAATGCCAAGCTATGGCGATGAGCAAAGCCGCGGCTTCTATCTTAGGGACGGAGGCTACTACTTCGCTCTGAGCGACAAGATGGACTTGAAGCTCATAGGCGAGATATACACTAAGGGATCATGGGGACTCACAGCCACGAGCAATTACCGGAAGCGCTATAAGTATAACGGTTCCTTCCTTTTCAGCTACCAAGACACGCGTACTGGCGACAAGGGAATGCCCGACTATGCCAAGCAGACCAGCTTCAAGTTGCAGTGGAGCCATAGGCAGGATGCCAAGGCCAACCCTTTCATGTCTCTCTCCGCAAGCGTCAACTTTGCCACGTCGAGTTATGAGCGCAACAACCTGACAAGTATGTACAATCCGCAGTCGTTGACGCAATCGACACGTACATCTTCCGTAAACTGGAGCACGACATTCTCCAGCATAGGCATGACGCTTAGTTCAACGGCGAACCTTAGCCAGAACATGCGCGACTCCACAATCTCAATGACACTGCCAGACCTTAACATAAGCATATCCCGATTTTACCCTTTCCGCCGCAAGCACGCCGCTGGCGACGAGCGGTGGTATGAGAAGATATCCATGAGCTATACTGGTCAGTTCTCCAATTCCATCAATACCAAGGAGAACAAGTTGATGCATTCGAGCCTTATCAAGGATTGGCGCAATGGATTCCAACACAGCATACCTATAAGTGCCAACTTCACATTGTTCAAATACATCAACCTCAACCCTTCGTTCAACTTCACTGACCGAATGTACACCAATAAGGTAAACAAGTCGTGGGACGAGCGAACGCAAACGGAAGTTTCCGATACCACATACGGCTTCCACAACGTGTACAACTGGAATCTCTCGCTTTCGGCTTCAACCAAGATATACGGTTTTTGGAAGCCAAGCCGCAAGATTTTCGGCGACAAGATACAGGCAATAAGGCATGTCTTGACTCCAACGGTTAGTTTCAGCTACGCTCCGGATTTCAGCGCCTCGCGCTATGGTTATTATCAGACATACCAAAAGACCGACGCCGACGGCAACGTGTCTCTCGTACAATACTCTCCTTACCAGAACGAGCTATATGGCGTGCCAGGCAAGGGACGCACGGGTAGCATATCTTGGAGCTTCGACAATAATATCGAGATGAAGGTCAAAAGCGACAAGGATTCTACCGGCTTCAAGAAGATAAGCCTCATCGACCAGCTGGGGTGGTCCATGTCGTATAACATGGCCGCGAAGGAAAAGCCACTTAGTGACCTTTCCGTCAACCTGCGACTGAAATGGTGGAAAAACTATACCTTCAACATGACAGGCGTATTCGCCTCTTACGCTTATGAGCTTGACAACCAAGGCAAGCCCTACGTTGGCAACCACACTTATTGGGGCATGGGAAAATGGGGACGTTTCCAAGGCATGTCGCAGAACATTTCTTATACCTTGACCCCTGAAAAGATAAAGAAATTGTTTGGCGGTGCCAAGGATGATGATGACAATGACAAGAAAAACAAGAGAGATGACGATGACGAGATGGACACCGACATTGAAAGCAATGTAGATGATACCATGATCGACGCACAGCATGGGGCTTCAAAGGACAGCAAGGGTGGCAAGGCCGACACCGACGGCGATGGCTACATGAAATTCTCCATGCCTTGGTCGCTCACTTTTGGATATGGCATAACCATGAGCGAGAACACGGACATAAACAAGTTCAACTACAAGACCATGAGGTATCCATACAAATTCACGCAGACACTCAATGTCAGTGGAAACCTCCGTATTTCTGATGGTTGGAACATAAGTTTCTCCTCAGGCTATGACTTCGACAACCACAAGGTGTCGATGACCACGGCTTCCTTGCAGCGCGACCTTCACTGCTTCAACATGAGTTGTTCCCTCGTCCTCGCTCCTTACGCAAGCTATAATTTCACATTCCGTTGTAATGCGTCAACTCTTACAGACGCATTGAAATATGACAAGCGTTCTGGTTACAGCAACGCCGTTCAATGGTACTAATCATTAATCTAAAATGAAGAAAAACACACAGGCAATTCACTTGCCTTATCGTCGTCGTGATGCTTATGATGCATTGAGCATGCCAGTATACAATGCCGTGGCATACGAATTCGACGATGCGCAGACTATGGCAGACGCTTTCTGCGAGCGCATAGACGCGCCAGACTACTCACGCTGTGAGAACCCAACGGTCGATAATTTCGAGGATCGCGTGCGTGCGCTTACCGATGCTTTCAGCGTGTCTGCGCTCAATAGTGGCATGGCGGCAATAAGCAACGCCATGCTTGCGCTCACAGCGCAAGGCAAGAATGTGGTGTCGTCTACACATATGTTTGGCAACACATTCGATTTGCTCAATCGCTCGTTGAGAAAATTCGGGGTAAACCTTCATACAACAGATCTCACAGACATAGAGAAAGTGAAGGAGGCGGTAGATGATAACACTTGTTGTATCTTTGTGGAGATAATCACCAATCCACAAATGGAGGTCGCCGACCTTACGGCTCTCGCGAAAGTCGCACATGAACACAATATACCTCTCGTTGCGGACACCACGACAATTCCGTTTACCATGTTCTTGGCAAAAGAGCTTGGCGTAGACATTGAGGTGGTGTCATCAACCAAATACATCAGTGGAGGCGCGACATCCCTCGGAGGATTGATAATAGATTACGGTACCGACTACACTAAAGGTTTCACATCCACGATAAAGAGTGAGCTGCTTTTCAACTTCGGAGCCTACATGACCCCACAAGTCGCTTTCATGCAAACCATGGGCCTTGAGACCCTTGATGCTCGCTACCGTGTGCAGTCGGCAAACGCCCTTGAACTGGCAAGGAAATTGCGAGGCTTGAAGCAAATCAAGTCGGTAAACTATGTTGGCTTGGAAGACAATAAGTTTTACCAGCTCGCTCAAAAACAATTTGGCAAAACGGCAGGTGCAATGGTTTGCATTGACCTGGAAAATGAAAAGGCATGCTTCAACTTCCTAAACAATCTCAAGCTCGTGCATCGTGCCACAAACCTATTTGACAACCGCACGCTTGCCATTCATCCTTACTCTACCATCTTTGGTAATTTCACCCCTGAGGAGAAAGCTAAAATGGACGTGCTCGACACTACGGTTCGCTTGAGTGTCGGATTGGAAGACGTTGATGACATCTTCAACGACATTAAGCAAGCATTGTCTTAAATGAATCGTCATTTAAGCTAAAAACACGACACGACATGAAATACGATTTTGATACCATTATAGACAGAAAGGGCAGTGGTGACCTCATGCACGAGGCTCTTTTGCCACGCTGGGGACGTGATGACCTTCAACCCTTATGGGTGGCTGACATGGATTTCGCGGTCATGCCCGATATCCTTGACGCATTGCGCAAGAGGTTGGAACATCCCATCCTTGGCTACACCGTGGAACCAGCAGACTACCGTCCTGCCATAATTGACTGGATTAAAACACATCACAACTGGGATATTAAGCCAGAGTGGATAAGCTTCATACCGGGAATCGTCAAGGGCATAGGGTTAATCAGCAACCTTTTCTGCAAGCCCGACGAGAAAGTCATCGTCATGCCACCGGTTTATCATCCGTTTTTCCTTGTGCCACGCGCAAACGAGCGTGAAGTGCTATGGAACCCACTAAAGGTTCATCCCGAGGCACTTGAGGCAGACCACGTGGAGGCTGGCGACTATTATGAGATGGACTTTGATGGGCTTGAGAGAGTTTGCGATGACAAATGCCGCATTCTCATTTTGTGCAATCCTCACAATCCAGGGGGCATATGTTGGAGCCGGGAGACGCTCGTTCGTCTTGCCGACTTCTGCTATGACCACAACTTGCTTGTCGTCAGCGATGAGATACATTGCGACATGGCCCTTTTCGGCCACAAGCACATACCTTTCGCCTCTGTGTCGGAGAAAGCCGCTCAGATCAGCATCACCATGCAAGCTCCCACGAAGACGTTTAACATTGCTGGAATAGTATCGTCGCATGCCATAGTGCCCAATCCCGACATTCGCAAGCGGTTCTTTGGCTGGCTGAAAGCCAATGAACTTGACGAAGCCCATATCTTCGCTCATATCGCTACCATTACGGCTTTCCGCAAAGGTGAGGAATGGCGGAGACAAATGCTTGCCGCCGTGGAGGACAACATCCGCCTTGTAGAGAACTTATGCCGCGATCGTATGCCACAAATCAAGCCAATACGTCCAGAGGCGAGCTTCTTGGTTTGGCTCAATTGTCAAGGTCTGCGTCTTGGTCACGACGCTTTACTCGATCTTTTCATCGACAAGGCTCATCTTGCCCTTAACGACGGCGAGATGTTCGGGCCTGGTGGAGAAGGGTTCATGCGATTGAACGTAGGCTCACCAAAGGCTTATGTCGAGACAGCGCTGGAAAAACTCGCACGGGCTGTCAAAGAATATGCTTAACAGTTGAGTATGAGATTGTATCCGTACCATTATCGTTCGCTTCTTTCGCTTGGAATCCCAATAATGATAGGCCAGTTGGGTATGATAATCTTGGGGTTCGCAGACACCATGATGGTGGGGCACCATAGCACGACAGAGCTTGGTGCCGCTTCTTTTGTCAACAACATAATGAACCTTGTCATCATCACGGCCACGGGCTTCTCTTATGGGCTTACTCCAATAGTCGGTGGGCTTTTTGGCCGCGAAGAGCTGCCACAGGCGGGCAGGGCACTCCGTTGTGCGCTGTTGGCTAACTTAATGGCGGGTGCGGTCATGATGGCGGCATTGGCAATATTGTATCTCAATGTTGGCAATATTGGACAGCCGGCGGAATTGATGCCATATATCAGGCCATACTTCTTAGTATTATTGGCTTCAATGCCTTTTGTAATGCTGTTTAACGCGTTCAAGCAATTCACCGACAGCATTACAGAGACACGTACGTCGATGTGGATTCTGCTTTCTGGCAACTTGCTCAATATCATCGGCAATTATGTGCTTATTTACGGCAAGGCGGGCATGCCTGAGATGGGTGTAGTGGGAGCTGGCGTGTCAACACTTTTCTCGCGCGTAGTGATGGTGGCATTGTTTCTTTTCGTTTTCCTCGTGAAAAAGAAGATGCGGCCATACCGTGATGGGTTCTTTCGATTGGGTTGGTCGCGCCAGTTGGTGCGTCGCTTGGTATCGCTCGGAACGCCCATAGCCTTGGAGATGGGCATGGAGACTGCGTCGTTTTCTCTGTCAATAATAATGGTTGGGTGGCTTGGCACAATAGCCTTGGCATCTCATCAGGTGATGATTACCATATCGCAGTTCACCTTTATGGTTTATTACGGATTGGGAGCCGCGGTAGCTGTGCGGACAAGTTATTTCAACGGTCAGAACGACCGTGTGAATGTGCGCCATACCGTGGTTGCAGGCTTGCAAGTCATGGTGGCATTAGAGTTATTGTTAGGTGGCATCATCTTCTTGTTGCGCAACCACATCGGTGGCTGGTTCACGGATTCCACGGAAGTCTCGGCGACGGTTATCTCACTCATGTTGCCATTCTTCATTTATCAGTTTGGCGACGGTTTGCAAATCACCTATGCCAACGCCCTGCGAGGCATTGCCGATGTTAAGCCTCTCATGGTTATAGCCTTCATAGCCTTTTTCGTCATTTCGCTCCCTGTTGGTTATATTTGTGGCTTTGTGTTCCACTTTGGACTTGTTGGCATATGGATGGCGTTTCCATTTGGGCTCACATCGGCAGGTGTCATGATGTGGTTGCGCTTCAAGAAGGTTTACGTTTAGCGAATGTTATTTCTCTAACTTCTTGAGGACCTTTTCGAGTTCTACCCAATGTTCGTCGGTCATGGAGCTTGGCGTGAACAGGCTTATGCCATTTGCGCCAGCCGCGATCGATGACTCCACGGCCTCCTCTATCTCAGAAGGCAATAGCCCGGAGTTTTCTGGGTCTACAACCTTGTCCTTGTTTCTCCAGTCGTGGCATATGAAAAGGCCACTATACAGCAATGTGTTCTTTCCCTTGATGGATTCAGTCTCTTCCTTGGTTATCTTCCCAACCCAGGCAGCAGGCTCCATATAAAAGTCGTTGTAGTTCATTGGGAACACGGCATCAAGTTTCCAGTTGTTCCATTGCTGGCGTACCATCCACTCTGCGTAGCTCTTGGGGCCGGGAAACACGTCTGCGCTTATTTTCTTCCCCTTTGCGTGGACGGCATCTGATATTTGGTTTACGAGGTCAGTCACCGCATTGCAGCGAAACTGTGCCCATTCCTTTATCTTCGATGGGTCTGTCACCTTTGTAATGTCTATTCCGCTTTGTTTTTTAAAGGCTGCCACGCAATCGGGACAGTAGCAATAGTCTGCCTTGGCGTACTCTCCGTTCATTATAAGGCCGTATTTGTCCCATAATCCACGTGCGAGAATCACGTCGGCGTAGCGTATGTAGTCGAGTTGCACGTAGTCAACCTCGGGTATTGAGGCTATTTCCTCAAACTTCTCCGTGAGGAACTTTTTCACCTCTTCGTTACGTGGGTCGAGCGTGGTGTAGTAAGGCACGTAGGCTGGTTTGTCATAAGCCGACTCACCAAGACGGTTCACCGTGTACCAGCTCTTGGGCTTTCCGCCTTGCACCATGGTAGGTACCCATGCGTGGTATTCCAGTCCGACTTTTTTTGCAGCCTTTGAAGCAAGGCGAATTTTTTCAATGTCCATGCCGGCGTTCACACACACGCCAGTCACGCCATGCTTTTTCCATGCCTTGAAATCAGCTGCAAGGCTTTTCTCGTTAGCGTTCTGTTCAAGCCCAGTCCACGCGTATACTGGAATCTTTTTGCCTTTCGCACTTGCGAGCAAGGCCATTAATACCAATGTGAGGGTAAAAAACAGTTTTTTCATGTTGCTTAAAATAAAAATATCAATTTGTTGTGATAATTGTCTTTGTGCGGCGGTGATAGTCTGCTCAGATGCAATATTCTATTTTGCAGCATTATGCCCTCATCCTAATATTTGGTTGGCATGCTCTTTCACCTTAATCTCTTTCGGTCCTATTATGCGGGTTATGACACCTTGTTCGTCAGCGATGAACGTAGTGCGGAATACACCCATAACTGTTTTGCCATACATCTTCTTTTCACCATATACACCGAGTTGCGTGACTAAGGTTCTCTCTGTGTCGCAGATGAGAGGGAATGGTAGGTTGTTTTTTTCTATGAACTTCTTGTGACTTTTAGCATCTTGTGTGCTCACGCCTATTACGACATATCCCTCTGATATAAAACGTTCGTAATTGTCTCGAAGATTGCATGCCTCGTTGGTACATCCAGGCGTAGAATCACGAGGATAAACATAAAGCACAACCTTTTTGCCGCTCAACTGGGCAAGAGTCCATTCTTTTCCCTCTTGGTCAACGCCAAGGATTTCTGGCAATTTTTGTCCTATTTCCATAATCGTAAACTTTAATGGTCTGTAAATTCATTTAAAAAATAAAGTTACGACATTCTATCTTAAATTATGGAGTTTCAAGAAATGTTTAACAAAAATTATCAGGAACCTTGAACGCGTGAATTCGGTAATCAAGTGTAAAATTCAAATATTATAAAGGGGGGCTTGTCTTTTCAGACAAGCCCCCCTTTAATATTTCCACATGATATAGTTGGACAAAATTCTTTTGAATGCTTACATCCACGCTCCGAATCTTGCGTTTGGCAATGGAGCTGTGAAGTAATAGTTCTGGTCGTTCTTGCTATCCAAGAAATTCACCTTTTTCATTCCGAAGAATGGAAGGCCATCCGGGAAGAGACGGACGAAATCAGTGACACCACCTGACAATGCCGGGCTGCCTTCCTTGAAATGGAAGTCCCAACTGGTGTCGAATGCCAGCGGAGCGCCTTGTTCCACATTATCTATCTCGCAGTTGATATTCATCTTATCATTTTGGCGGAAGTTCTTGAAGAGCGGATTAAGCTGACCAGCCAACGTGCTCTTGAGGTCGGTGTCGAACCAAATGCCGAGCGATGCACCTTTTGCCATCTGCTCCACGCCAGTCTCTGTGGAGGCGAAGTAATAGTTTGGCGTGAGACGACTGTGCTCCATGTCGGCACCATCCTGCTTAGGCTGCTTCAAGCCAAAGCGAGAATCATAGATGAGGTTGTTCACGAAGACAGGCTTCGCTGCCTTCTCCACCCATACGCTACCGCCTTTCTTGTTCTTGGAGCGACGCCAACCACAATCGACGATGGTGTTGTTGTAGGCTGTCATCTCTGTCAATGGAACAGCCTCGCTGTTGCCTGCATTCGAGATCTTGAAAGCATTGGTGCAAGCGTTGTAGATTATATTGTTGGCCACATCGAGTTTGCAGCCCGACTTCACGTTGATGGCCTCGCCACCATCTGCGGCATTACCGCTATCGGCAAAGATATTATTGACAATCACGCCGTTTCCACCTGTGAAATAAGTCTGGTCGTTATAATTGTCGTGGAAGAAACAACCATTCATCACAAACTTACCGTTCACATTGCAGAAGTGGAAGGCAGGCACACCGCCATCTATCGTGGTCTTGAAGAGTTTGTTCTGGAACGATGCAGAGCTTTCGGTAGGCGTGGCACCTGCATAAGCCACATCCACGTGGTTGAGCACCACCTCATCTGAATTGTAGCCGCAGATGATGCCTCCCCAGTCCTCTGGTTTCCGGGTGTCGGAAGTGAAGGTGACAGGCTTCTCCGCTGTCCCCATACAGTAAAGATTGCCCAGCACCACGATTTCGACAGGCACCTGCACCGCCGACTTGCAAGTGACGGTAACGCCCGGCTCGATGTAGAGCGAAGTGCCCACAGGAATCTCCACGCTCTCGCTGAGGGTGGTATCCTTGGTCCAAACCACGGATCCCACGGGATATTCTGCAATGGCAGTCTTGATTACATCCTTGGAACCTTGGTTCTCATTGCCGTTGCCGCCATTGTTTACGTAATCGTATGGATTGATATTGTCGTTCTCGCACGAAGTGCAGAAGACGGTTGATGCAGCTGCCAGCAGCATGCAAGCGAAAGTATTGATTTTTTTCATTGTTGTTTTAAAGTTTATATCTTACTCCTAATAGGAATGTTCTGCCATATTGGTAAGTGCCGACGATGGTCTTGTCGCTCTTCTGTCCCTCGTATTCGAGGTTGCTCTTGTTCACCGTCTTGAGGTAACGCTCACGCTTGGCATCGAGCAGGTTGTTGGCCTTCAAGAAGACAGAGAAGCCGTTCTTGAATTGCTTCTCGGCGCTGAGGTCGAGACCAAACATCGCCTTGTCCCACTGGTCGGCATCCTTGAAAGGTGAAACCAGGGCGAGCTTGGTGCCTGTATAGGAAGCGGCGAGCTGGGCGTTCCAACCATGGTTGGTATCCTTGTAGAGAAGGGAAAGGTTGGCGGTGTGAGGAGCTTGGTTCACCAAAGGACGAGTCTGTGTGACACCCGTCTTATACTCGGCGCTACCCTCCTGGTACTCACGCTTCGAGGTAGTGATTTCAGAATGGGTGTAAGTATAGTTTGCCTTCAATCCGAAGTGGCGGATGTACTTGATGACATCAATCTCGAAACCCATGT
>ERZ808266.342-NODE-342-length-16886-cov-4.208841_pt1 | contig 16886 bp, 16 predicted proteins | sample MGYA00521278_ERZ808266 | MGnify/ENA primary metagenome ERZ808266 (study PRJEB31516, sample SAMN03275591) | gut metagenome | biome: mammalia-associated habitat; material: feces | host: Papio cynocephalus | place: Kenya | collected 2012-08-02 ... | reverse complement strand
CTGGATGTGCTGTCCGCAAGGCCGTTGAAAGCCATTACATAGCAGAAAGTCGCTACGCAAGCTATCTGTCTATGCTTCGAGACAAGGATGAGAGCAAGTACAGGGTGGATGATTATTGATAAGGCCTTGGCGAGCATGCTTTATTGCGAAAGAACCTCAATTGGAAATTAAATATTATTATGGCCATGCCATGAAGAATGTCACCCCGTTGTGACAGTTTTTTCATGGTATGGCTTGTTTTTAATTATATACATATTTTATTAATTTCTGAAAAAATCGTAACTTTGCAAAAGAATTCATATTTTTTCAGCTTTATCATTTTTATTACCAATGGATTTCATAAAGACATTGTTTGAGGGATCGCAGGCTTATTGGGCAGGCGGAGTCTCTCACTCCATTTTTATCCTTGCCTTGGTCATAACGCTTGGCTTGATCTTGGGAAAGATAAAGGTTAAAAACATCTCTCTTGGACTCACATGGGTCTTGATAGTGGGTATCGTCTTCGGCTATTTCAACCTCAATCTCAATGTTGAGCTGCTCCATTTCCTTCGCGAGTTTGGTCTTGTGCTCTTCGTTTATTCATTGGGTTTGCAGGTTGGCCCAGGCTTCTTCGCCTCTTTCAAAAAAGGAGGCTTGCAGCTAAACATGCTGGTGCTGATTACCATTTTCATTAGTATTCTCACAGCTGTTGGCATTTATTACTTCACAGACACTCCGTTTACAGCTATCGCCGGCATTCTTTCAGGTGCGGTGACCAATACGCCTGGTATGGGAGCGGCGCAGCAGGCTTTCTTCAGCATGAAAGGCGTAGAGAGTCCTGACATAGCGACGGGCTATGCATTGGCCTATCCAATGGGTGTCATTGGCGTGATACTGGCCTTCATAGTGCTTCGCTTTATCCTAAACATCAAGCAGGGAACTGAGGAAAAGCAGGCGGAGACAGGCGAAGGACAGCCAGAACTGCTCGCGGTGCGCTCGATTACTTTGGAAATTACCAATAACAGGATTGACAACCATACTGTCGCTGAGATGAAGCGGATAATAGGTCGTCACTTCATGATCTCACGCATAATAGACCACGAGAACACAAGTCACAATACAATAGTGAATGGACAGACTAAACTCCATCTGGGTGACAAGATCCTGGTAGTGGTAGCACCGCAAGACATAGATGCCATAATAGCCCTTTTTGGCAAACAGGTTGAGGTGGACTGGAGCCAGTTTGAGCGTGAGCTTATTTCTCGCCGCATCATCGTGACGCGTCCTGAATTGCAAGGCAAGACGCTGGTGTCACTTGACATCAACGGCAACTTCAAAGCCACTGTTACTCGTGTAAATCGTAATGGCGTGGATCTTGTGGCTCATCCGCACTTGAGATTGCAACTTGGCGACCGCCTTACGGTGGTTGGCTCAGAACTTGCGTTAAGCAAGGTGGACAAGGTGCTCGGTAATCAGATGAAACGCCTTAACTACCCTAACCTCATCCCAATTTTCGTGGGAATAGCTCTGGGTTGCTTGCTTGCTACCGCGCCGATAGCCATACCTGGCATACCCACCCCGGTGCGTCTTGGCCTTGCTGGTGGCCCATTCATAGTGGCCATTCTCATGGGTTACTTCGGTCCTCGCTACCATCTTGTGACGTATAACACCATTTCCGCCAACATGATGTTGAGGGAAATGGGCATCAATATTTTCTTGGCATGTGTAGGCTTGGGAGCCGGACAAGACTTCTTCCATACACTTATCAATGAGCAGGGATTGCAATGGATTGGATATGGCATCATAATCACGATGCTGCCAGTGATAATAGGTGGAATAATTGGACGGTATGTGTTCCATATCAACTATTACACGCTTATTGGTGTGCTATCTGGTGGCAACACCAACCCACCGGCCTTGGCTTATGCCAACGACCGCACGGCGAGTGACACGCCATCGGTGGGATATGCCACAGTTTATCCGTTTGCCATGCTTTTGCGCATTATCTCAATACAAATACTAATGATGATTTTCCTGTCGTAATATGAGCAATAGTTTTTTCGGCTTTCATAAAAGCAATAAAGACGATTTGGAACGATTCGTTGGCCTTGACGAGGAAAAGCAGATAGAAGACGAGACAAGGAGTGATGAGAATTCCAATTCTGTGCAACTTCTTCGCCGTAAGCTCGACTTGCTTGTTCGTACCGGGGCGTTGCTCATGGCGAGCAATGCCGACTGCGCTCGAATAATGCGCAACATGAAGAGATGCGAGGCTTATCTCGGCCTGCCAGAGGAGTATATTCATATATCCCTCAACTTCAATATCATAATGGTGAACCTTTCTGACGAGACTCACTCGTTCTCAAAGTATCAGCGTGTGGATTCCCATTGTGTGGAGTTCACGGTGATATCAAAGATAAGCAAGATGCTTTGGACTGCAATACGCGAGGACTGGAACCTTGACCGATATGAGGCTGAGCTTGAGAGTTTGAAACATGTGCATAAGCAATATTCTCCATGGATGATTGCCGTTTGCGCTGGCTTTGCATGTGGTGGCTTCTGTGTGCAGTTTGGTTGCGACTGGCCTGCGTTCTTTTACGCTTCCATACCAGCCATCCTTGGCTTCCGCTTGAAGATGTTTTTGGCAAAGCTTCATTGGAACAGTTATGTTGGAATAGCCGTAAGTGCTTTCGTAGCTACCTTGATATGCTGGCTCACCACTTTTATAAGCCTTGACGCTACCTTGAGCTCGGCTTTGCCATCGTTCCTCCACTCTGACACTCCGTACCATCCTCTCATGGCTTGCACGCTGTTCATAGTGCCGGGCGTACCACTTATCAATTTTGTCACGGACATGGTATCAAACTATGTGCAAGTGGGACTCACGCGTGCCATAATCACGCTCATGATGATCATTGCCATGTCGTTTGGCATAGTGTTCGCCATTCAGATTTGCGGTATAGACAATTTCGTGAAAGACCTGTCTATGACACCTCATAACAGTTTCATAAACTATGCCATAGCGGCGGCTATATCGGCGATGGGCTTTGCCACGATTTACAACACGCCTAAGCGCATCATGCCAGTGTTGGCATTGACGGGTATCATTGCCGTGTGTACTCGCAACTTCGTGAATCTCGGCCCGTCTAACGGCAACATAGGTCTCGACCAAGGCATTATCATCGGCTCGTTCGTGGGCTCGGCAGTCGCCAGCATCATTGCTACGCGCTCACAGCATATACATCACATACCTCATCAGATCATCGCCATACCGTCTGTCATCCCGATGATTCCAGGAGTGATGATGTATCGTTCACTTTTTGGCTTTATCCAAATGGATGGTGTCATCGGTGAGCTTACCTTCGCGTTCAACTGGGCTATCAAGGCCTCGCTCGTGATATTGTTTATCGCTCTTGGTGTAGCTATTCCTAATATTTTCATCCGGCGTCTCATCATGCCAAAGCGGAAGGAGAAGCTCCTCTACTTGGTGAAGGAGCGGCATGAGAAGCACCATGACATGGTGGACTTGAAAGAAATATAAGCCCTGAAAAACACGTGAGCAAGTAATATGCGGATGCATGCGCATGACTGCGAAGAAATGGGCGTTTATGGATAGGATGCCAGTTGATTCGCTGTCATGCAAAAAAATGGGGTGAGGCCTTCGTTGGTCTCACCCCTTATTATGTCTACTTGATATATTCTATCTTGCTTTCGTCCCTTTGCCTTGCCTCTGGAGCCTCATCAGGATAGCCAATGGCTATGACATAACAAATCTCATAATCTTTTGGAAGATTTAGCTTGGCCATATAGGGTTTACAGGCCTCGCTGTCTTGCAAGAAGCGGGCTGCGCTTCCCAAGCAGCAGGTACCCAATCCCAATGATTGGGCTGCAAGCATCATGTTTTCCCCCAATAAGCCAGCGTTGAGAAGTCCCCAATTGTCTCCTTTTGGGGTAGCAACGACAATGATGTTTGGAGCGTTGCGATACATGTTCTTGAAGTTTGCGTCGTGTTTTACCTGTTCTGGCTTTTCCTTCTTGAATATCTCTGTCGTCTCTCTTATGAAGTTTTGATCTTCCACGACGCGCACAGCCCATGGCTGTTGGTTAAGGGCGTTTGGCGCGTTTATACCGCATTTGGCGACAATGGCGAGCTTGTCGTGCTCCACGGGTTTGTCAAGATATTTACGGATGGAACGTCGAGACATGATGGTCTCAATCACCTCATTGCTCTTCTTGCAACAGTCTTGCGCCTGGCTCAACATTGGGACCATCATAAGGCCACAGGCCAACATGGTTGTAAGGTTCTTGATGTTCATGATATTTTATGTTTTGGTAAAGTCATGTGTCAAGCGCAAAGTTAAGCAATTTGTTTGAATAACATCATGTTTTGATGTTATTTAATGTCATAGTCGTCAAAGCACAGGCCATTGAGCAATATGCGCTTGCGCGCTTGAAAGTTTGGGGAAAGTAGGTCGTTGTTGGGTTTGTAATACCGGCTTTTAATTCCCGCGAGATGAAACAATACCTGCGTGACCTGGTCTGTCATGAAGGGACGGTGCAATGCCTCGCCTATTTCCTTTACCACTTCAGGGTGCGTGGCTTGGTATCTGTCTGAGCACCATATCAAGAAAGGAACGCAATGGACATATTTCAGCATCTCAGGGATTTGTTGTTTACTGCAAGTCTTTCGTCCTTTTGAGTCGCGATAATCGTATTCTTCCTCACCGTGGTCTGATAGATAAACGACTACGGCGTTCCTGTCGCGGTACAAGTCGAATATCTTTCCCAACACATAGTCATTGTATAAAGTGGCGTTGTCATAGTTTGCAATGTCTTGTTTTTTGGCATTGTCCAAATATTTAGCCTTGTTAGGTACGTCTTTATACGTGAAACGCTCAAACTGCCTCGTATGAGGGAATCGGCTGTTTGCGTCAATGTGTTGTCCCCAAAGGTGGAATATGACCAAGTTGTTTTGCCCGTCATGCTCCTTGTTCTTGACAAAATCATCGATTAACTCGCCATCATATCCCATAAGAGGCTTATTGGTTTGGTCATAGCAAGCATGCTTGATAGTCTCGTTAAAGATAAAAGAATTTAAGGTGAAGGCATAAAACGACGTGCTATCATTGAGCTGGTTGTCCCAAAAGAACACCTTGAAATTGGCTTTCTTGAACAATGACGGGAACAATGGGCGCAGGCTCCAGTCTTCCTTGCTAAGCAAGTCGTTCACGCTAAGCATGTTTTTCATGGCAGTGCTTGTGCTATTTACTGGTGTTACCACGTTGGTGAAAGCGAACAAGCGATGTTCTTTTTGTTCTTTTATCATGTTTGGCGTGGTGTTGAGTGGGTAACCATAAATGCCAGCGTGAGCCTTGATGTAAGATTCGCCTATCACGAATACCACGTCAAGCGAATCTGCGTGATTGACAATGGTAGGGCTGTCTGTGTCGTGTGTGGTTACGCCAATGGCTTCATCTATTTGATTGTGCATCAATGGCACGCTGCTAAGCGAATATACTAGTCTGGTGAATGAGTCGTTAGGGAATATATCACCTGTAATCGGTGCGTCGTCTATATTGTCGCTGGATAAGATCTTGTAATAAGTCTGCATTTGGCATCCACCCCATAACACGACTATGCAAGTAAACGTCTTGACCGCCGTCAGTAAGGCGTGGTGGGATAGGATATTCTGGCTGACCTTGCTTCTGAACCGCTCCGCTATGATAATGAGCGTGATTGAGACCGCGATAGTGAGCAGTGTAAGTAGTCCGCCTCTCGACAACACGAATGTGCCGAAAAACTCGCCAGCCTCTTGATGGTTGGTCTCGCCAATCAACATGACCATAAATGGCTGTATGTAGATGTGGAAAACATTGTGCAGAAACGTGTCCGTGGCAAGCAATGCAACGGAGAAGACATAGATTATGGTTTTTACCCACGGCTTGCCGCTAAAATAAGCTGCGCAAGCCATGATGTATGACAGAAACAATGCTAGTGGAATCCTGTGAACAATGCCAGTGATGCCATTCTCATTGGTAATGTTCATGCAAAATGAAACCAATGTGCTTGGAGAGATGAAGAGGAAAAACAGCAAGAACAAAGGCCATTGCCAAATGACTGGTTGCGAAATGCGACTTGGGAGAGATTTGATTGCTTGAGTCATGGGTATATTGATAAAAGCGTGGGTGCTGCCTGTTGCCGTCCCACGCTTCGAGGCCTTCGCATTGCCCTGCATTGTAGAACGAGCAACTTCGAGCCCCACGCTGATGCCATATGCCTACATCCCCCTCACTGCCTATTCCCTTACAAAGAAACATAGCACAAAAGGGGATGCGACTGAATCACATCCCGTAAGCTTCTACCGTTGCTGTGTCTTGACAATGCATGGAAAGTTGCGAAGTTTCGAAGCGTCAAAGACAAAGCGTCATAGTAAACGCCCTATTTGTCAGATATATAAATCTGACCATTTGTTATGCTTGCAAAAGTAATACAAAATCAGCAAACAATTGCTATACACGCAATACTATTTTTGTTTTTGTCTCAAAAATGCCAGTTTTGGCACATTAATTTGTTTCAAATTTGGCACGAAAGCGTGATATATGTGGTATATAGAGATAATTCGTAAATATTTAGCAGATATTTGTTTGGTGGTCTCGTGGGAAAATAGTAGATTTACAGCCTCAAAGTTATTGCGCGTAAAAGATAAAACAACTATGCAGGATAATTACATACGATTCGATTGGGCAATGAAACGCTTGCTTCGCGATAAGGCAAACTATGTTGTCTTAGAAGGCTTTTTGGCTTCGCTATTGGGCAAGAGTTTCAAGATACATCGTTTCTTGGAGAGTGAAGGCAACCAAGAGGACGAGGAAGATAAATACAACCGAGTGGACATCCTGGCGGAAAGCGAGGATGGCGAGCTTTGTATCATAGAAGTGCAAAACAGTCGTGAGCTTTCTTATTTTCACCGTATGCTCTATGGTGTGTCTAAAGCTATCACCGAGTACATAGGTTTAGGGAAGCCCTACGAAGAGGTGCGTAAGGTGTACTCGATCAACATAGTTTATTTTGAGCTTGGTCAGGGCAAAGATTATGTTTACCATGGAAAGACGGAGTTTGTCGGGCTTCACCAGCCACACGATACCTTGAAATTGTCGGTACGCCAAAATGAGAAGTTTTTTGGCAACAAAGAGCCAGACTTGCTGAAAAGAAAAGCGGCGAGCGATTTGTTTCCAGAGTATTATGTGCTAAGAGTGAACGACTTTGACAAAGTGGCAACGACTCCACTTGACGAGTGGATAGAGTTCCTTAAGACTGGTAATATAAGTGCCAAGGCTAAGGCGGCAGGTTTGCCAGAGGCTCGTGAACGCTTGCGGGTAGATGCTCTTTCCGATAAGGACAAGCAGGCTTATTATCGCCATATGGAGTCGGTGAGGCATATGAAGAGCCTTTTCGACACAAGTCGTGACGAAGGTTATGAGGAGGGCATGGATATGGGACTTGCCAAAGGACTTGCCAAAGGACTTGCCAAGGGACTTGCCGAGGGTCTTGCTAAGGGTCGTTCCGAGGGTCTTGCTAAGGGTCGTTCCGAGGGCCTCGCTAAGGGTCGTTCTGAGCGTTCAATGGAGATAGCCCAACAGATGAAGGCAATGGGATTGACCAAGGAGCAAATTGCTCAGGCCACAGGATTGGCGTTGGATGAGATATGAGAAAATGGGACGTGCCATAACGACACGCCCCATTTCTTATACCTTTATCCCCAAACTTCTTTTGCTATTTTCACTACAAGGTCAACTTTTGCCCATTGCTCTTTCTCCGTGAGCTTGTTGCCAATCTCGCATGAGGCGAAGCCGCATTGTGGACTGAGGTAGAGGCGGTCGAGCGGAATGTATTTCTCTGCCTCCTTGATGCGCGCTATTACATCGCCGGGATTTTCCAACAATGGAGACTTAGTGGTAATAAGTCCCAGAACCACCTTTTTGTCTCCTGACACATATTTCAATGGCTCAAAGCTGCCAGAGCGTTCGTCGTCATATTCCAGATAGTAGGAGCTCACGTTCTCTTTGGCAAAAAGATATGGAGCTATGGGGTCGTATGCGCCTTTTGAAGCATAGCACGAATGGTAATTGCCACGGCATACATGGGTATTGATGGTCAATCCGTCTGGCTTGCCTTCAATGGCGAGATTGTTCACTTTCAAGTATTGCAGCGCCTCATGCTCGAGGGTGAAGCCTGCTCCAGCCATCGACTTCCAGAAGTCATCGTCCACGATCATGCCCCAGGTGCAGTCGTCAAGTTGTACGGTGCGGCATCCGGCTTCGAATATTTCCCTGAAAAACGTGGCGTATGCCTTTGCGATGTCTCTTATCAGTTCTTCGGTGTTGGGATAGAACTTGCGTGTGTTCTCACCGTTCTTGCCACGGAACAACTCTGCGAGGAACTGAGCTGGAGCGGGAATTGTTTGTTTTGCCTCTATTCCGTCTTCCTCGAATTGTTTCACGAACTTGAAGTCATTGATGAATGGATGGTTCTCCCCCGAGATCTTGCCCGTGAGTCGCAATGAGCCTTTCGTGGTCTCCTCGCCATGGAACTGATAGCCATGCTCCAGCTCGATGTGCTCCACGCCGTTGAATCCCCACATGAAGTCGAGGTGCCAATAACTGCGCCTGAATTCGCCATCGGTGATAAAATGTAAGCCGTGTGCTTTCTGCTTGGCGATGAGGTCGGTGATGAGACGGTCTTCCACTTCGCGAAGTTCCTTGGCGGAAATCTTTCCCTCGGCAAATTTTGCCCTTGCCTCTTTCAACTCTGCGGGACGAAGAAAACTGCCCACTACGTCTGCTCTGAATTGCTTGCCTTGATTGCTCATGTCTTTTCCTTTAATTTATATGTTATTATTTAGTGTCAACATTGATTATGTTTCGTCGACATCCTTATTCTGGATGCAAAGTTAAAAGGAAGTTTTTTTTCGTCCAAATATTCTTCGTGGTTCGGGAAAATATGCTAATTTTGCAAAGAATAACCATTGTGCGTAGAATAATATTCCACAAATATAAAAAAGAAAGAAATGGCTACACAAGAGACTCTTGATGAAATAGACATTAAGTTGTTGAGGTTGTTGCAACAGAATTCGCGGATGACGATAAAGGAATTGGCGGCCAGGGTTCATTTGTCACCATCACCGACATTCGAGCGTCAGAAGCGTTTGGAGCGTGAAGGGTATATCAAGCGGTATTCAGCCGTGGTAGACCATCATAAGTTGGGTAATCATGTCATAGTGCTTTGCAATATCCGCTTGAAACAGCATACCCACGACCTGATACAGCAATTCATGGACACCGTGCAGACCATAGACCAAGTGACCGAATGCTATAATACCACTGGCGACTATGATTTCTTGATAAAGGTATACGCGCGTGACATGAAAGCTTATCAAAACTTCATGCTCAACACTTTGGGCAACATAGATTGCATAGGTAGCCTTCACAGTATCATCGTGATAGGCGAAATCAAGGATTCGCATTGCATTCCCGTGGCGGAATAGCAACATCGTTGAATCATTAATAATAAAATAAGATGTCTATAAAACTGAAACGCTCCGACGATGAGATGAGATGGAAGACGCTTTCGTCGGAGTATGTTGTGAAAGAACCGTGGATGACGGTGAGAAAAGACAAACTGTTGTTGCCCGACGGACGTGTCAAGGACGACTACTGGTCTCTTGAATACCCCAACTGGATTAACGTTATTGCCACGACAAGTGATGACCGCTATATCTTTGAGCGGCAATATCGTCATGGCTTGGACTGTGTGGCATGGGAGATACCGGCCGGAGTGATAGAGAATGGCGAGGAGCCGCTTGCGGCGGCGCGACGCGAGCTCATGGAGGAGACGGGTTTTGGCGGCGGCGTGTGGGAACCGTTCATGGAGCTTAGCCCAAACCCAGGCACGAACAACAACATCGCCCACACGTTCCTTGCACGTGGGGTGGAACGCGAGGGCGAACAGCATTTTGATGCCACCGAGGACATTGACGTTTATTTCCTCACCGCCGATGAGGTGCGTGGCATTCTCGACCGTGGCGAGGTGGTGCAGTCTATGATGGCCGCCCCTCTTTGGCGTTTAGTCGCAACCCTTGGTCTGTGATGGTGATGACATGCCGCTTGTAGAGGTCGCCCACGGCTTTCTTGAAAACTTTTTTGCTCACTTGGAACGTGCGCTTGATGTCATCGGGTGCGCTCTTGTCTCCAAATGGGCAAAAGCCGTCATGGGCCTTGATCCATTCGAGCAGGGTGTCGGCAAAGCCGAGAGTTTGCCGTCTGCCGGTGGGCTGGAGCATGATGTCGAGCTTGCCGTCGGGCCGCACCTTCTCCACGTAGCCGTCGATTAGGTCGCCTGTCTGCACGTGTTGGAATATTTGGTCGAGGTAGATGAGACCTTGGTAGCGGTTGTTGACGATGACCTTGAACCCGAGGTCTGTTTTCTGCCACACCAGCAGTTTCACCTTCTGCCTCTCTTTCAGCTGGCTGTCCTTGGCAGGCACTATATACTTGTCCACCTTTGCCGTTGCCACAATGCGGTAGCTCTCGTCGTCTACATGGATATAGACTATGTAAGGCTCTCCCATCTCCATTTTCTTCTTCTGCTCGCGGAATGGGCAGAAGAGGTCTTTCATCAAGCCCCAGTTCAGGAAGGCTCCGTATTGGTTCACCCATGTGCAGTCGAGGCACGCGAAGTCGCCCACCTTGGCTATTGGTGTCTCCGTGGTCGCTATGAGCCGCTCCTCTTGGTCGAGATAGACGAAGCATCTCACCTCGTCGCCCACCTTGGTATTCTCGGGCACGTATTTCTTTGGCATGAGTATTTCGCCTTCGCGCCCTCCGTCGAGAAACACGCCGAAGGTCTCCTTGCCGCCTGTGGAGTGCGGATTGTCGCGCTGGGCGAGACGTGTCACGGTGAGCGTGTTGTAGTCGCCCAGGCGCAGGGCTGTATGGTCTTTTTCCATGTTTTTTTGTTTTTTCATTGGCTATGGGCGGCTACGAAAGCCGCCCTTGCCATTTGTTATAATGTTATCTCTCCAGAGCCATAGCATTTGTGGTGGTCGGCATCATAGACCACGCAGAACTGCCCTGGTGCCACTCCGTGTATAGGGTCGTCGCTGTGTATGACAAATCCATCAGGTGTAGCCTCCACGCTTGCCGTGTGGCAGTCGGGTGTGTGGCGTATCTTGAACGTCACTCGATCAGGCAGCGACGACACGCCCTCCGTCAGGAAGTCGAAGCCATGTATGGTGAATACGCTCTTGTAAGCCGTCTGGGGGTCGTAGCCGTGGCTGACATAGAGAATGTTCCTCTCCGCGTCTTTCTTAACCACAAACCATGGCCCGCCACCAAGACCGAGGCCCTTGCGCTGGCCAATGGTGTGAAACCAGTGGCCCTTGTGCTCGCCTATCTTCTTGCCGGTCTCCAGTTCTATCACGTCGCCCGTCTTCTCGCCGACATAGCGGCGTATGTATTCGTCGTAGTTGATGTTGCCGAGGAAGCAGATGCCTTGCGAGTCCTTGCGCTTGGCGTTGATCAGGTGCTCGCGTTCCGCTATCTCCCTCACCTCGTTTTTCACGTAGTGGCCAATGGGGAATATGGCCTTCTTCAGTTGCCATTGGTATATCTGCGCGAGGAAGTCGGTCTGGTCTTTCACGGGGTCTGGACTTGTCGTCAGCCATTTTTTGCCGTCGATCCACTCTGTCTGCGCGTAGTGGCCAGTGGCTATCAAGTCGTAGTCGCGCCCCATCTTCTCGTCGAACGCTCCGAACTTTATCAGCCTGTTGCACATCACGTCTGGGTTTGGCGTGAGACCTGCCTTGACCTTCTCCATGGTGTAACGGGTCACTTTCGACCAATACTCCTTGTGGCAGTCCACTACCTGCAACTTGCAGCCGTATCGCGCCGCCACGGCGGTGGCCATCTCCAAGTCCTCCTCGGAGCTGCAGTCCCATTCCTCCTTTTCTTCTGGGCCAATCTTTATGTAGAAGCAGTCGGGGTGGAGTCCACGCGAGGCGAACTCGTAGACCACCACAGAGGAGTCCACGCCGCCACTGAGCAGCACCGCTATGCGCTTGTCGCTTATCTTGTCGTAATCAATCATGTCTCTTATGGCTGTTGCTTATTCTTCCTTTTTTACTTGTGTTTCCTCTTTTTCTTTTTTCTCCGCTTCAAGGCGTTTCTCCTCTATGGCCCTGTTGTAAGCGTCCACTATTGGGTCTCCCGTGACATCCATCTCCTGGAACTTCCGTCTCACCGATTTCAAGTGCTTCTTGTCGCGCCTGCCGCGTCGGTCTATGATGTTGGCGAAGTCGAAACTATACGTTATGGCGGCGTTAGACGGATTGGGTAATGGTTGGTCTGCAAGGCCTTCCCTGACATTCTTGTTGATGTTGTTCTTGCCCCACACGGTCACTTCGCTTATGGCCGAACCAGATGGTATGAGAGCGGTGGTGTCTTTCATCTCCTTTGCTATCAACCGTTCCGGTATGTAGTTGTGTTTATACACCGTCAGCGTGTCAAACTCGGTTGGCACATGGCAGATGCCGCGCCAGTTGGTAGTGTCGCGATAGCCGGTTTTGGTGCTCACTATGACACCTCGCATCGGGACCTTCGTCTCAATGTCTATTACTACGAGCTTTTTGCCTCGTGTCTCCTGGGCTTGTGCCTGGCAGAAGGCCATGAGCAAGACGAATAGTGAAAGGATATGTCTAAGCATAAGCGATAATGATTAAAGAAGGCTCGTTTCTCACGCGAAGATCACTCGACGATCTCGTCCCAGTCGTCGAGCAGCTCGGTGAGCTTTTTGTATAGCAGGTTTGGCTTTTCGCAGAGCAAGTCGCTGTCGGGCAGTGGCCCGCTGTTTATGGCTATGGTGAAGCATCCGGCCGCCACGCCGCTTCTCACGCCCAATGGTGCGTTCTCCACCACTATGCCTTGCCAAGGCTTCAAGTCGCCAGCCTTCCTCAGTCCGGAGAGGTAAGGGTCGGGGGCAGGCTTGCCGTGGTCAACGTCGAAGGCTGTCGTTATGTGGTTTGGCGCGAGCCACTGCCCGAAGTCGCGGTTGAGCCGCGCTATCAGTGGTTTCTGTGCGCTGCCAGTGACCACGTTGACGGTCATTCCCTTGTCGGTGATGCGCTGCATGAGCTCCTTCACGCCATCGAATATGGGCGCTTCGGTCATGTTATGGAAAATGTTGCTCTTCACGGCGTACATCTCCAAGGCTTTCTCGTCTGATATGTCGATGCCCTTTTGCCTTTTCACGAGCATCTTCACGGTGTCGAATCCACGCGCGCCCTCAGTGGCGTATGAGTCGTGCGCCGTCATCTTGATGCCAAACCGCGCCATTGCCTCCTGCCATGCTATGGCGTGGTGGGGCATGGAGTCGTAGAGCACTCCGTCCATATCGAAAAGCACGGCCTTGGGGCGGAAATCCGCCCCCGAGGTCGTGTTATAGTCAGTGATGGCTTTGCGTATGTCCATCATGTTTGTCATGTCAAGCGTTTATTTCTCAGCCTCCAGGCGTTCCTTTATGGCCTTTGTCTCCTCCTCGTAGCCAGGCTTGCCGAGCAGGGCAAACATGTTCTTCTTGTAGGCTTCCACGCCAGGCTGGTTGAATGGGTTCACGCCCTCCAGCAGTCCGCTGATGCCGCAAGCCTTCTCGAAGAAGTAGATTACCTGTCCGAGATAATACTCGTCGAGCTTTGGCACGCTGACGCGGATGTTTGGCACACCTCCGTCCACGTGGGCCAGGCGGGTGCCAAGCTCTGCCATCTTGTTCACGTCGTCTACGTGCTTGCCCTCAAGGAAGTTGAGGCCATCGAGGTTCTCGTCGTCGTGTGGGAAGAGAAGCTGCCTGTTGGGCTGCTCCACTGAGAGCACCGTCTCGAAGATCGAGCGCTCGCCCTGCTGGATCCACTGTCCCATGGAGTGCAGGTCGGTGGTGAAGTCGCAAGCGGCCGGGAAGATGCCCTTCTCGTCCTTGCCCTCGCTCTCTCCGTAGAGCTGCTTCCACCATTCGGCCATGAAGTGCAGCTTTGGCTGGAAGTCGGCGAGTATCTCTATCTTCTTGCCGGCCTGCGTATAGAGAGCCTGACGCGTGGCGGCGTATTGGGCAGATATGTTCTGCTCGAAAGGCACGTCCACGGCAGTGGCCTTCTCCATGTCTTGCGCGCCTTTCACGAGAGCCTTGATGTCGTATCCGGCTACGGCGATGGGCAGCAGGCCCACCGGCGTGAGCACTGAGAAGCGTCCGCCAACGTTGTCGGGGATGACGAAAGTCTTGTAGCCTTCCTTCTCGGCGGTCTTGCGGGCGGCGCCCTTCACGGCGTCGGTTATGGCCACGATCACGTCCTTGGCCTCGTCTTTGCCGCGCTGAGCCTCGCACTGCTTCTTCAGCAGACGGAAGGTGAGTGCCGTCTCCGTGGTCGTGCCACTCTTGGAGATGTTGATGACACCAAACTTCTTGTCCTTGAGATACTCGGTCAGCTCAGCGAGATAGTCCTCGGAGATGCTGTTTCCGGCAAATATGACGTTTGGCACCTTCGTGCCATCGTTGACGAGCCACTGCAGCGAGTTGCCCAGTGCCTCGATGACGGCGCGCGCCCCGAGGTAGGAGCCGCCGATGCCGGCCACGACGACCGTGTCGCACTTTGAGCGGAGCAGTTCGGCGCAGACCTCGATGTCGTTGAGAAAATCGTCGGTGGTCTCCGTGGGGAGATGCAGCCAACCCAAGAAGTCGTTACCTTGGCATGTGCCATTCTCAAGGGCCTCTTGTGCGACTTTCACTTGCGGCTCATAGTTCTTTACCGCGTCGGCAGCGAGAAACTCCGCGGCCTTGGTGGTGTCTAACTTAATGTTCTCCATTTCGTTTTATTTTATAAAGAGTTGGAATTTTGTTTTTTTTCTTGCCACGGCTTGCCGCTTACTTCGCGGCGTCTATCCACTTCTGTATGGTATCGAGCTCAGGCTTGTCGTATCCGAGCTTGTATTTCTTGTTTATCTCCAGCATCTTCTGTTGCAGGGCTTGCGCCTTCACGTCCTTGATATCGGAAATGAGGTTGTAGCCTGCCTTGCGGAGCACGTACACCCAGTCCTCGGGCACGCCAATCTTCTCTTGCCAGTCTTTCACGCTTGTCTGCGGCATCTTGGCCTCAGGCTTCAGCTGTGGGAAGAGCATCACCTCCTGTATGTTCTCCTTGCCCGTCATGAGCATCACGAGGCGGTCTATGCCTATGCCGATACCGCTTGTTGGTGGCATGCCATATTGCAGGGCGCGCAGGAAGTCGTGGTCTATGATCATGGCCTCGTCGTCGCCCTTGGCGGCGAGCTTCATCTGGTCGATGAAGCGCTGCTCTTGGTCTATTGGGTCGTTGAGCTCGGAGTAGGCGTTGGCCAGCTCCTTGCCGTTGACCATCAGTTCGAAGCGCTCGGTCAGCCCCGGCTTTGAGCGGTGCATCTTGGTGAGCGGCGACATCTCCACCGGATAGTCGGTGATGAACGTGGGTTGGATGAACGTGCCCTCGCAGGTCTCGCCGAAAATCTCGTCGATGAGCTTGCCCTTGCCTGATGTCTCGTCCACGGTGTCAATCTTCAGCTTGTTGATGGCTATGTCGCGTATCTCCTCCTCGCTCAGGCCGTTGAGGTCGTAGCCAGTCTTCTCCTTGATGGCGTCGAGGATAGGCAGGCGCCTGAATGGGGCCTTGTAGCTGATGGTCTTGCCCTGGTATTCCACCTCGTCTTTTCCGTTGACGGCCACGCAGATGGTCTCCAGCAGCTTCTCGGTGAACGTCATCATCCAGTTGTAGTCCTTGTATGGCACATAAAGCTCCATGCAGGTGAACTCTGGGTTGTGGAACTTGTCCATGCCCTCGTTGCGGAAGTTCTTGCCTATCTCATACACGCCGTCGAATCCGCCCACGATGAGTCTCTTCAGGTATAGCTCCGTGGCGATGCGCATGTACATGTCGATGTCGAGCGCGTTGAAATGGGTGATGAACGGGCGTGCCGAAGCACCACCGGGAATGTTCTGCAGGATTGGCGTCTCCACCTCGGTGTATCCGTGCTCGTCGAAGAACTTGCGCATGGTGCGCAGCACGGTGGCGCGCTTCACGAATGTCTGCTTCACGCCGTCGTTGACTATGAGGTCCACGTAGCGTTGACGAGCGCGCATCTCTGGGTCGTCAAATTTGTCGTAGGCCACGCCGTCCTTGTATTTCACGATAGGCAGCGGCTTGAGGCTCTTAGAGAGAAGCGTCAGCTCTTGTGCGTGTACGGAGATCTCGCCGGTCTGTGTCTTGAAGACGAAACCGCGTATGCCGATGATGTCGCCAATGTCGAGCAGCTTCTTGAAGACCACGTTGTAGAGGTCCTTGTTGTCCTCGGGGCAGATGTCGTCACGGGTGACGTATACCTGTATGCGGCCCTTGCCGTCTTGCAGTTCCACGAAGCTCGCCTTGCCCATGACGCGGCGGCTCATCATGCGTCCGGCGATGACCACCTCGGTCTTCTCGCCCTCCTTGAACGACTGCTTGATGTCCGTGCTGAACGTTGACACTGGGAACTCAGCGGCAGGGTAGGGGTTGATACCCATCTCGCGCAACTGTTGCAGGCTTTGGCGACGGCCAATCTCCTGTTCACTCAACTCTAATATATTCATGCTTGATTGAAATTTGTTCTTGCCGATTCTTATTATATAATGTGCAAAATTACGAAAATATATTCATAAAACGAACTGTTTGACATAATTTAGCCAAGTCGCGTCGGCTTTACGGCGTAAGGCCGTCGCGATTCAAGCGTAATCGCATCGCGATTTAAGCGTGATCGCGTCGCGATTCAAGCGTAAAGCCGACGCGATTCAAGCGTAAA
>ERZ808266.341-NODE-341-length-16887-cov-12.121911_pt1 | contig 16887 bp, 9 predicted proteins | sample MGYA00521278_ERZ808266 | MGnify/ENA primary metagenome ERZ808266 (study PRJEB31516, sample SAMN03275591) | gut metagenome | biome: mammalia-associated habitat; material: feces | host: Papio cynocephalus | place: Kenya | collected 2012-08-02 ... | reverse complement strand
CCGGTGACCGTGACCGATGACGACAACAACGCCATCGTCACCAACGCCGTGCAGATCGACGCGGCCATCAACCCCGGCAACTCCGGCGGTCCGACGTTCAACGCGGCCGGCCAGGTGATCGGCATCAACTCGTCGATTGCATCCACCGCGTCGTCATCCAGCTCCGCGGGCTCCATCGGCATCGGATTCGCCATCCCGTCGAACCTCGTCAAGCGCGTGGCCAACGAGATCATCGACAATGGCTCCGTGAAGCACGTGGCGCTCGGCATCACCATCAAGAGCTCCTCGGTCGAAGCCGACGGCGTGACCCGCGGCTGCGCCCAAGTGCAGTCCGTGGTGGACGGCGGCCCGGCCTCCAAGGCGGGCGTGAAGGCCGGCGATTCCATCGTGGCCTTCAACGGCAAGGCGGTGAACAACAACTACTCGCTGCTTGGCTATGTGCGCGCCTCCGCATTGAACGACAAGGTGAAGCTGACCGTCGTGCGTGACGGCCACACCGTTGACCTCGACGTGACGCTGGATCAGGAAGAATCCAAGAGCACTTCCTCGTCGAACAGCCAGAACGACGGCAACAGCCAGAACGACCAGAACGGCCAGGGCGATAGCGGTAACGGCAGCGACGGTAGCAATGGCTACGACAACAGCGGCAACGGCGATGGCAGTGGAAGCGGCAGCGACGGAGACAATGGTGGTCTCTTCGACCCGTTCGGCATGTGGTAAACCGCTGCGGGCTGGTCGCGGGAATCTGCAGAATCGCCAATGACGTGAAACCGCGGCAAGTCTGCGCGAAGCCGTGAAACCCACGCAACAACAGTGGAAGGGGCTATGCGAGCAATCGCACGGCCCCTTCCTGTTTTTCCTATATTCGCATCCGCCAAATTTCATGCCAATCGATTCACTCGTGTCGGCCCATAGCGATTCCACGCGTTGCACGACACGGGCATCACGCATATCTGTTACGCTGGAAATATCTTTTTACGCCGTGTATCGACGATCCGCGCAGCGGGACGCCGATGGGTTAACAAGGCGTCCGATACCAGCGTAAGGAGATTCTCATGCGTAGAATCATTGCTTTATGTAAGGAAGTGCCGCTACTTCCCATCACCATCGTCGCCGCCGTTCCGTTGGCATTGTGGGAATCGTGGAGACCGTGGGGCGCGCGTTCCCCGTTCGCCGCGTTCGGCTGGAATTCCTTCAATCCCGGCGTCGGGCAATGGCTGGTGATCGCGCTGGTCGCATACACGATCGTCGTGACGGTTAAAGGCATGATCGACGATTTGCGGCACGGACACGTCGGCGTCGATCTGCTGGCGGTCGTCGCGATCGCCTCGACGGTGGCCGTGCAGGAATACTGGGCCGCATGGGCCGTGGTGCTGATGATCTCCTCCGGCGAGGCAATCGAGGAATTCGCGCAATCCAAAGCGGAAAGCAACCTGACCGCATTGATCGACGCGGCACCGCGCACCGCGCATGTGGTCACGCTGCCCGGTGCGCGCAATCATGCGCGGATCGTAGCGGATGGCACTGATGCGGAAGGCGGCGAGGCGCACGAGACGCATATGGGCGACGCCACTCGCACGCGCTCGGCGGACGGATTCCGCGTGGTGGATCGTGCGGCTTCCGCCGCTGCGGCATCTTCGCATGCATCCGCAAAGTCCGATTCCTCGGAATCGGGCGAATCCAAGCCCGCCGCACGCGCATATGACGCATCGGGCGAACATTTCGAAACCGTGCCCGTCGATCGGGTGGAACTCGGCGACGTGATCCTCGTCCTGCCCGGAGAAACCGTGCCGGTCGACGGCGAACTGCTGTCCGGCTCCGCCACGCTGGATCTGAGCAACATCAACGGCGAGCCGGTGCCACGCGAAGTGTACGCCGGCGCACGCGTCATGTCGGGCGCGGTCAACGGATCGACGACATTGACGATGCGCGCCACCCAACTCGCGCAGAACTCGCAATACCAGAAGATTCTCGAACTGGTCTCATCCGCGCAGGAATCACGCCCGGCCGTGGTGAAGACCGCCGATGTGCTGGCCGTGCCGTTCACCGTGCTGTCGCTGGCGATCGCCGGCATCGCATGGGCGGTTTCGGGACTGCCGCTGCGATTCGCCCAGGTGCTTGTGCTCGCCACCCCGTGCCCGCTGCTGATCGCCGCGCCGGTGGCCTATGTCGCCGGAACCGGACGCCTCGCCAAAGCGGGAATCCTCATCAAAGCGCAGGACGTGCTGGAGAATCTGGGGCGCGTATCGCACATCTTCTTTGACAAGACCGGCACGCTTACCGTCAAGCAACCGCAGGTCGTGCGCGTCGAGAAGCCAGTCGGCGGGCGCTCGCCGTTCAACGAAAGCCACATTCTCATGATGGCCGGCGTGGTCGAAAGCTATTCGGTGCACATCCTGTCGAAGGGCATCGCGGCCGCCGGACAGAAGGCGATGGACGAACTGTACGCGCGCTATGAAGCCGGACAGCGGTTGTGTGCGGAACGCGATCTGCCGGGGCACGGACGTGAGTATCCGGTGGTGAAGAACATCGTGGAGGACTCCGGCAAAGGCGTGTCCGGCGAGGTGAACGGCCACAAGGTGCGCGTGGGACGTTTCGCATACGCGACGGCCGGCGAATCCGGATTCATGCCGGTGCTGCATACGCATGCCGATGCCGCCCATGCATCCAATGCCGCGGGCGTCGTACATGCCGCGGATGCCGCGGAACCGGGTGCGCAAGCGACAGGAGCGACGGCTACGGCTGGTGTGGCTGGCTCGGCAGGTACGACCGGCTCGAAGGCCGCTAACGCCCAAGGACATCGTGACGTGAACTCGTTGTTCGCTCCGCTGGAACCCGATGAGATGGCCGCGTATGTGTCGCTCGATGGCCAGTTGGCCGCGCGCATCGTGCTGCGCGACGTGCCGCGTGCGAACGCGAAGAGCGAGTTGCGTCGGCTGCATGACCTTGGCGTCGAGGAACTGTCCATGCTGACCGGCGACAAGGCGGCTTCCGCGCGCATCATCGCCGATGAGGTCGGCATCGACGACGTGCAGTCCGAGCTTTTCCCAGAAGACAAGGTCGCCGCGGTCAGGAACGCCACGGAGGCCACGCATCGCGAGCCGCCGGTATGGGACAGGCTCGTGCAGCGCGTGACCGGCGAATCGACGACTCGTCAGGTGACGATGATGGTCGGCGACGGCGTGAACGACGCCCCGGTGCTTGCCGTCGCCGACATCGGCATGGCCATGACGGACGGTACGTCCACCGCGGCCTCGGAATCCGCTCAGGTGGTGATCATGAACGACGACATCGCCTCGGTGCCGAACGCCATCGCCATCGCCCGCCGCACGAAGAAGGTCATGCTGCAGGCGGTGCTGGCAGGTCTCGGACTGGCGATCATCGGCATGGTCGCCGCGGCCTTCAACCTGATTCCGGTGGTGGCCGGCGCGTTCATGCAGGAGGCGATCGACGTGGTCAGCATCCTGTGGGCGCTCACCGCGCTGCTCGACCGCCGGTAGGGGCCCCGTGGTGTCCGTGCTGTACATGCTGGGCATGGATTTTCCTGTTCTTCCAGTGCTTTGAGCCTCTTTGGTCTAAGAGGGCATGGGAACATCGATGCCAAACATTCCGATGCCAAGTCGGCTTGGCGTCTTTTTTTGGGGGATTGCTTCGCACGATTTGATTTTTATGGACGAATTTCAAATCGTGCGAAGCGACCCATGCTTCGGGGGTATGGGACAAGCGCAAAACAGTGCTTATCCAGAGGAAAAATCGGCTGTTTTGGTCCAGAGCATTCGCACGATTTGATTAACCATATCGGTTTTCCCAATCGTGCGAAATTTGATGGCGGCAGACGGATGATGCCGTTATCTGACACGCTGGATTACCCTAATCGAATCCTTGAATCTGCAATGCGTACGAGATGAATTAACGGAAATTCCGAGCTGTGGGTGAGAAATGTGTACTGGTTCCGGTGCCGATATGGCTACAGCGAGCGTGGCGAGATCTCGCCGGCGATGGAAGTGGTCATCCACCTGCCGAAATCGGCCGCGTCCACACCTTGCGACAGCAGGAACATGACCTTCGCGTACGTGGCCTCCAACGTCATGTCGCCGGAACCGATGGCCCCTGCGCGCGCGATGGCGTCGCTCACCTCGTAATGTCCCAGCAGCACTTCGGCCTGCTGGCATTGCGAGGCGATCACCACCGGCACGCCGTCGCACAGCGCATCGGCGATCACATCGGTCAGCCCCGGTTCGTCGCTCGGCACGTCGCCGACGCCGTATGCACGCAGGATCGCGGCCTCCGGGCGTGGCGTCAGCATCGCCTCAAGCCGTGCGGCGGTGATGCCGGGCGCCATGTCGATCACGGCCACGTCATGCCGCGCGTACGGTTTCGGATCGCGCCAGCCGCACCCATCGGCCGCCGCAATGCCCGCATACCAGTGCCACGGCGTGCCTGTGCGCGCCAATGGCTCGGACGAAGGCGAAGAGAAGCCCTCGAACGCCCAGCTGGACGATTTGCTCACACGATTGCCGGCGAACAGATGCTGTCCGAAAAACAGGCCGACGCCATGGAACCGGCCCACGGACTGCATCGCGGCGTTCAACGCGCCCGCGACGTTCGCGGCGGCGTCCGATTCGATTTTGCCCAAGGGATGCTGCGCGCCGGTGAACACCACCGGCTTGCCGAAATCGGTGAGCGCGTACGACAGCGCCGCGCTCGAATAGCTCATCGTATCGGTGCCGTGCAGTACCACGAACGTGTCGGCTTCGTCGCGGTGCGCGCGCAGGTCGTCGATCATCGTCTGCCAATTGTCGGGCGTCGCGTTCGACGAATCGATCAGCGGGTTGAGCTCGGTGAACGAGATCAGGCTCGGATCCATATGCGCGTCATCGAGCAGGCGGCGCAGCCATCCGCGCATGTCCGCGCCGGGAACGAGGCCATGCGGCGATTCGACCATGCCGATCGTGCCGCCCGTATATGTGATGTGAATGCGCATATGGTCCACCTTTGTGACGGGGCCCTCGTTCAGCGAGAGCCATTACGGTTATTTGCCGTTATTGGTTATTGCGATTGTATGCTCGCCCGCATTGGTACCCAGGCATGCCGTGCTGATACGCGTCAGATAGCGCGCCGTATTGCCGACCCGGTATCGGCGGCCCGGTATCGGCGGGCGCGGCTAGGACCGAACCGCCAATGCTGTTTACTTGCCCGGCTTGCCGCTGGTCTCCAACACGTCGGGAACGTCGTTCGCGTTGTCATCGAGCATCTCGTCGAGCAGATCGCCGTCGATGCGGTTGCGCACGTAGAACCAGCCGGCGACCAAGGCGACGACGACCACGGCGAACATGGCGAGCGTCCAGCGTCCGGACGCGCTGGTGAGATTCGACAATACGACCACCGCGAAGAACAGCAGTGACAGGTAGTTGGTGTACGGCGCGCCTGGCATCCGGTATTCGGGGCGCGTCTCCTCGCCCGCCTTCACCTTCTTCAGGAAGGCGAGATGCGTGACGACGATGCCGGCCCACGTTCCCGCGATGCCGATGCCCGAGAGGTTCATGACGATTTCGAACGCGTCGCCCGGCAGCACCACGTTGAGCGCCACGCCGATCAGGCCCAGCGCCGCGGTGATGATGATGCCGCCGTAGGGCACATGGTGCCTGTTCATGCGCGCGGCGAATTTCGGTCCGGAGCCGGCGACGGCCAGGGAACGCAGCGTGCGGCCGGTGGCATACAGTCCGGCGTTCAGCGACGACAGCGCGGCGGTCAGCACCACCACCTGGATCACATCGCCCGCATGGGGGATGCCGATGCCGGAGAAGAACGTGACGAACGGCGACTCATTGGAGGAATACGCCGTATACGGCAGCACCAGCGCCATCAACGTCACGGAACCCGCATAGAACACGAAAATGCGGATGATCATCGAATTGATGGCCTTCGGCAGCACCTTCGCCGCGTCCTTGGCCTCGCCGGCCGCGACGCCCACCATCTCGGTGCCGCCGAACGCGAACACCACGCCCAACGTCAATGCGAACACCGCGGGAAGTCCCTTCGGGAACAATCCGCCGTTATTGGTGATGTTCGCGACGCCGGCATGGGTGTCACCCACCGGAGCGCCGGTCACGATGGCCCAGATCGCGATTAGCATGAACGCGACGATGGTGACCACCTTGATCGCGGCGAACCAGAATTCGGCCTCGCCGAACATCTTCACGCTCAACAGATTCAGCACGAACACCACGGCCAACGCGATCAGCGCCAGCAGCCACTGCGGCACGTTCTGGAACGCCTGCCAATAGTGGAAGTACACGGCCACGGCGGTGATGTCCGCCATGACGGCCACGGACCAATCCAGGAAGAACATCCATCCGGTGATGTACGCGCCCTTCTCGCCGAGGAATTCGCGCGCGTAGGAGACGAACGCACCGGACGACGGGCGGCGGATCGCCAGCTCACCCAATGCGCGCACCATGAGGAATGCGAAGATGCCGCAGACGATGTACGCGAACGCGAGTCCGGGGCCGCCCTGCGAAAGGCGCCCGCCCGCGCCGAGGAACAGGCCGGTGCCGATGGAACCGCCGATGGCGATCATCTGGATGTGCCGTGGTTTCAGTTCCTTTGCATAGCCGGCGTCGCCTTTGTCACGCACGGCGCCACGCTGCGACGGTGTCGCGTCCCGCCGCGTCGGCCCCGTGGGATTTGCGGTGGATTGCGCGGTGTCATGCGCGCTTGATCCGTTGTTGCTCATATCGTTCTTTCCCTTATATATACGGTTGTATGCGTCGTAATGCGTGCGCTTGCACGCGTCGCACGGACACTGCGTACTGTGCCCGCGCGGTATGGTGCCGCGCTGTGCGAATCGCAAATCTCCCGGCGAAGCGAGTCGATCAATTGACCGCGCATTATTCCGGCATACCAGTATAGGAAAATCCTGTTACCTGAATGTGGTTTCGTCGATGGAGCGGACGTGGCGGGCGTGCGCTACGATGTTGGATGCTGTTTGCACGCATCAGACGTGTGGTGGGCGTGCTGCGCGGCGATGGCTTACGTGTCCCGCGCTATGTGGGCGCATGGCACGGTTGTCTGTGGAAGCATCGGGGATGCTACGGGTCCCGCGGGCGCGTGGCTTGGTCTTATCGCGGGACGAACGCCGCAGGTGTCGCGCATGGGCGCATGAAAGGCCATGCGAATGCGTGCGGACGAAGAGACAAGAGATGGAGAGGGAGGTCTCGCGGTCGTATGGTTGGACGGGAGACGCCAATCGGGCTATTGCAGGTGGATGCCTCGTCGGCTTGCGAACGCATTGGTCGCATCGGCTCATTGCGTAGCGGATACCGGCTATGCCGAACGCATTGGAGAGCGCTGGTATTCGTCGCCTATCTTGTTGTGGTCTGCATCACGATGGTGTTCCATGAGCCGTGGTTCGACGAAGCGCAATCCTGGCTGATCGCACGTGACGGCTCCTACCGCGATATGCTGCTCATCCGACCGCATTACGAGGGACATCCGCCGCTGTGGTGGCTGATGCTGTCGATTCCCGCGAAAACGGGCGTGCCCTATGAATGGGGGCTCAAAGGCGTGGAACTGCTGTGCTCCGCGCTGATGGCGGGGATACTGGTCTTCCGCTCGCCTTTGCCGCGGCTGATGACCGCGCTGCTGCCGTTCACCTATTTCCTGTGCTACCAATACGGCGTCACCTCGCGCCCATACGCATTGCTGTGCGCCGCGTTGTTCATCGCGGCCGATTGCTGGCGCTCGCGCGACGAGCATCCATGGCGTCTGACGCTCGCTTTGGCGTTGCTGTGCGCGACGAGCAGTTACGGCATCGTATTGGCGTGCGCGTTCGCTCTGGTGTGGGTCGCGCGAGTGGCTATCGCGGGACGGCGCGGGAGAGCGGGGAAGACCTCACCGGCTGACGGTTTGCCCGATGGCTCGCCTGATGGCTCGCCAGGCGTGGCGGACACCGCTTCGAAAGCAGCGCCATGTCTTCGCGCGCTTGTCGCGGATTCCGGACGATTCGCCGCGTGGCTGTTGTTGATGATCGTCGGCATCGCGGTGACGGTGTGCATCCTGCCGCGGTCCGATACGTTCGGCGCGAATCCAGACGGCGGCGTGGCCTCGGCACTATCACAGTTCGTGCTGTTCTGGGTGGTCGTGCCATCGGAAAGCATGTTCACCGCCTTCGTGGGCGATTCCTCACTGCATGCGGTGCGCCTCGGCATTCCGCAACTGCTGCTGTGCGTGGCGTTGTCCGCGCTGATATGGGCGGCGCTCATTCGACTGGCGCGGCGTCGCGGCAACCTCGACATCCTGCTGGCGACGTACACGATGCTGGCGCTGTTCGCGACGCGGTACTTCAGCATGCATCACCTTGGTATCGTTTTCGCGCTGTTCATCGCGCAATTGTGGATCGGCGTGCGCGAAAAGCCGCTGTCCCTTTCTGATCTGCCGTTCATATCCGATTCCGTCAAATCGCATATGCGCAGGATCCGAACGGATGCGCGGATGCCCGAATCTTCGGAATCGGGCGCGAAACGTACGGAACGTGACATATCGGGTGTGTGCGAAAGGCCGGTGGAAACATCGTGCGGGCGGCCGCTGTCCGCGTGCGGAATGCGCGGAAAACCGATGCCGACGATGCGCGGAACATGGCTGGCGCGAATCGTCGTCATCATCGCGTTGCTGCCAAGCCTGATATGGACCGCCAACTCCGTCATCTGCGACATCCGGTACGACTATTCCGGTGCCCGCGCACTCGCCTCGTTCATCCGTCGCAACGGTCTCGAACGTGACCGGTGGGTGTCGATGTGGCGGTATTTTCCCGATATGTACTGGCCGGACGGCACGCATACCGACCGTATGGAAGACACGCACCGCTACAGCTGGCCCGTGCTCGCGGCCAATCCGTATTTTTCGCGCAACCTGCTTGACTGCACCTACCAAGGTCTTGCGTATGTGCCGAACGAAGTGCCCGCGAAACGGCAGATGAATCAGGAAATCGCCCGATGCGAAGCCAAGGGCCGTCCGCAGATCATCGTCGGCGACACCGATTTTCCCGCGTACTTCTTCAAACGGCTTGGGTTGCATATGAGCGATTACCACACGGTCGTCGTCGCCACCAAGCATGTGCCATGGAAAACGTGGGTCGTCACGGATGATGTCGCCATATATGTGAGGAACGACGTGCGGATTCGCGTCGGCTAGCATGTCCTCGCATCCGCGCGTCTACCCGAACGCTGCCGTGTCCGCGTCGGTTGCGGCCGAGCATGTCCGTGTATCCGCGCGTCTACCCCCTGTTGGAAATGCACGGAATGCACTAGGCTAGAGCGCGTGACTGAAACTAACGAACTTCGTATTGCTGTGATCGGCGCCGGCCCCGCAGGCGTCTACTCTTCCGACATCTTCCTGCGCCAGCTGAACAAGCTCGGCGAGGAGCTCGGCCTTGGCACCAACGCCCGTATCGACCTGTTCGAAAAGCTGCCGGTGCCGTTCGGCCTGGTGCGCTACGGCGTGGCCCCCGACCACCCGTCCATCAAATTCATCGCGTCCGCGCTTGAGAAGACGCTCGACAACCCGAACATCCACCTCTACTGCGACGTGGAATTCGGCAAGGACGTGACGCTTGACGAACTGCTCGAACGCTACGACGCCGTGCTGTTCGCCACCGGAGCCGTGAAGGACAAGCCGCTCGGTCTGCCGGGCGCCGACCTCGACGGCGTGTACGGCGCCGCGAAGTTCGTGGAATGGTACGACGGTTACCCGACCGGCGCCCGCGAATGGCCGCTCGACGCCGAGGAAGTCGCCGTGATCGGCGGCGGCAACGTCGCCATGGACGTCGCGCGCGAGCTCATGCGCAACGCCGATGATCTGAAGGCGCGCACCGACATCCCCGACAACGTGTACGAAGGCATCAAGGGCAACAAGGCGAAGACCCTGCACCTGTTCATCCGCCGTGGTGTGGCGCAGGCCAAGTTCTCCGTGCAGGAGCTGCGCGAGATGGAGAAGCTGCCGGGCGTGCAGCTGATCATCAACGAGGACGACTTCGACCTCGACGACGACACCATCGAGGAGGCCGGCAAGGACAAGCTGACCCGCCAGATGGTCGAGGAACTGTTCACCATCCGCGAGATGGCCGAAGACATGGAAGACGACGGCGACACCGACTACGAAGGCAACCCCGCCGACCGCAAGTACTACATCCACTTCAACTCCGCGCCGGTCGAGGTGCTGGGCGAGGACGGCAAGGTCACCGGCATCCGCGTCGAGAAGACCGAAACCTCCGCGGACGGCAAGATGAGCCGCACCGGCGAATTCGTGGAATACCCGGTGCAGGCCGTCTACCATGCGATCGGCTACAAGCCGGCCACCGCTCCGGGCATCGCCTACGACGAGCGCCACGCGCATCTGGCCAACGCGAACGGAGACGGCCGCATCACCACCGAGGCCTCCGGCGACGACGCCCAGGTGCGTGAACGCCTGTACGCGACCGGTTGGGCCAAGCGCGGTCCGGTCGGCCTGATCGGATCCACCAAGTCCGACGCGCTGATGATCGTCACCAACATGCTGGAAGATCTGTCCAAGGCGGCCGAAGGCGGACGCGTGGCCGCCGACCGCGATCCGGAGTCCATCGACCGTCTGCTGGCATCCCGCGGCGTCAAGCCGATCGATTTCGCCGGTTGGAAGAAGGTCGACGCCTTCGAACGCGCGGAAGGCGCGAAGGAAGGCCGCGAGCACAAGAAGGTCATCGATCCGGAGCAGATGCGCGCTCTGGCTCACGCCTGATTCGCTCGCCGTATGCGCCTTGGCGTCCGTTGCCGTTGCTTCGGACGCCAAGGCGCTTTGTTGTGCATGCGTGATGTTTGCGAAACCGCGATGGAATAGCGACTACAGGGCAGGTGCTTTGCCGCTTGCATGCAATGGCTGGTTCCGAGGTGGCGCGCGGGTTCCGAGGTGGCGCATGTCAATCGGACGCCGACGTGACCGGACGTCGACGTGACGGAATCGGCGTCAATCCGGTGACCATATGGATGCGGATGCCATGCGGACGATGTCGTATGGCTTCGAATCGAAGACCATCCGGCGACCATGGACGGCGCGCTCTGCTCCGAGCGCGGGAAACATGTGCGCGGGATGGGCGAATATGTGGAAACCGTGGGCATCCAGTAAAATCCAAGCCGCGTATCAGGTAGCACGCGCTGCCGGGGTGTACTATTCTGATGGCGAAAGTTGTACGAAAGCGGGGAGCAATGACGGCTGGGAAGCATCGCAGGTACGGTAGGCACGTGCTGCGCATGGAACGCGTGTATGTTCGTCGTCGCCGCGTCGCCGCGCTCATCCTCGCCATGCTCGCCATTATGATGGGCGCCGGCATCGGTAAAGGTGTCACCGGAGTCATCGGCGTCGTCAACAATCGCAATCACGTCGGAACCGTCAGGCTCGCCGAATCGGGCAACACGACCAGTCGCTCGCAGGAACGACGAAGCAAGGTCGAAACCAGCGAGAAGACCAAAACCAAGGCAACGCCGATCAGCAACGCGATGGGCGGCATCAACGCCGTTGACGGCAGCGCCGCGATTGCGACGACCGGATTCACACTCGACGACAATTCGCGTGCCGCGTTGGACGCGCAGATCGCGAACTTCACGAATTCCGGATACACCGCGTCCTTCGTGCTGACGGACCTCACCACCGGCCGCACCCTCGCATACAACGCGGATACGCCGATCTACTCGGCATCCGCGATCAAGGCGCCGTTCATCATGTCGCTGGCCGCGACCGGCACCATCGATCTTGGCAAAGTGTACCAGGCAGCCGATGAGCAATCCGCCGAAATCAAGCAGAACATCGACTCGACGCTCACCGTCTCCGACAACACTGCGTATAAGTGGCTGGTCGACACCTTCGACGTCAACGCGTTCAACACATGGTCCGAGCAGGCCGGCGCATCCGCCCGCATGACGACCGGGCATGGTTACGTGACCACTTCGGCACGTGATATGGCCCGTCTGTGGACGCAGGGCTATGGATTCCTGTTCCAGCACATGAATTCCGGCGCGACCGACGTGACCGACGAATCGTTGCAGTGGCTGTCCGGAGACATGACGGATTCGCTGAATTCCAACATCCACAACGCGTTGGGCGGCACACAGACCGTCTACACGAAGGCCGGATGGATCAGCGGCGATGGCGATTTGTACGCGCTGAACGACGGCGGATTGGTCGCGTCGCCGTCCGGCCCGTATGTGCTGACGGTGCTGACGAACGCTTGCGACCGCAATGATCTGCTGACAAGTCTGATCGGCACTTTGGATTCCGTGCATTCCAGCGCGATGCATAGCTGACGGCGCGTGACGGATGGCATGGGGCGTCCGTTGTTCCAGCGCATATCCAGCAAAATTTCAGGCAGCGTTCTTACGCTAGTGGCCATGAACGGCAAATTGCGGGTGCATGGACATTGCAACGGCTTGAAAACGACGTTGCTTTTCGCCCTGATGTGGGGCGTGATCATGCTGATCTGGTGGGCGACGGGCGGTAGCCGGCAAACGCTCGGCATCTACATCCTCATCGGTCTCGGTTCCACATTCGCCTCCTACTGGTTCTCCGATAAACTGGCGATCGCGTCCATGAACGCGCGCGCGGTCAGCGAGCAGGAGGCGCCGATGCTGTACGGCATCGTCCGTGAGCTCTCCGCAAAAGCCGGCAAGCCGATGCCGCGAATCTACATCGCGCCGACGATGAGTCCCAACGCCTTCGCGACAGGGCGCAACGAACGCCACGCGGCGGTCTGCTGCACGCAAGGCATCCTGCAGATGCTCAACGAACGTGAAATCCGCGGTGTGCTCGGCCACGAGCTCATGCACGTGTACAACCACGACATTCTGACGTCCGCGATTGCCTCGGCCATGGCCACGGTGATTTCCTATCTTGGTTATTCACTGATGTATTTCGGCGGCGGCAATTCGCGCGACGACCGTGACAATTCCTCAGGCGGCTTGGGACTGCTGGGCGTACTGCTGAGCACGATTCTCGCGCCGATCGCCGCCTCGCTGATTCAGATGGCGATTTCCCGCACGCGCGAATACGACGCCGACGAGGATGGTTCGAAGCTGACGGAGGATCCGGAGGCGCTCGCCTCCGCGCTGCGGAAGATTACGTATGGTACCGACTCCATGCCGATGACCAAAACGGCCGGCACGCAGTCGGTCGCGGCGCTGATGATCGCCAATCCGTTCTCCGCTGAGGGATTTTCGCGCCTTTTCTCCACGCATCCGCCGACCGAGGACCGCATCGCCCGCCTGATGCGGATGAGCCAGGAAATGCAGCAACAGGGTGTGCGTTCGGGCTATCTAAGCGGTTATGCGACAACTGGCCGCTCCGCGTCAAATATTCGGGATATTCGGCAGGGCGGATATCCCATGACGCCCGGTGGTCCGCAGTATGGGGCTCGGTATGAGACTCAATACGGTTCTCAGTACGAATCCGCATATGATTCGGACGGTAGATATTCACGGGACTATCCGCGGCGGCCCATGCGCGGGTGAGGCCGTACGGACCGAACCTCGTCTGCCTTTCTCCATCCGTAGCGGCCCAGATGCGGGTGAAGCTTTGCCGGACGCCTTCCCACCACATCGCCGACCGGTCGAATGAGTGGGCGTACGTGTTCGTTTTCATACGATGGCGAATTCAAAAGTGCTATATGTGGCGGAAAAGACGATTTGCATAAACTGGTTTTCGCTATATGTGGCAGAGCTTTCTGCATAGGCACTCCTAAAGCCTCGAATTTGTACCCCCTAATGGTTCTGCTGCACTGAATTCTGCCACATATAGCGAAAAACGATTTCCTCAATCCGGGATATCTGCCACACATAGCGGGAATCGCATGCTAAACTAAAGTTTCGTGCCCAAAAGGCACGTTTTGCGGATGTAGTTCATCGGTAGAACGAAAGCTTCCCAAGCTTTAAAGGCGGGTTCGACTCCCGTCATCCGCTCCATTCGCTTCAACGGTGAGGCTGTAAAACCCGATCATTCCAACGATTTCCAATTTTGCGGGCACTTGCTCGATCACACGATTTTTGCCGAATTGTTGTCACCGTGTCGACATGGATGTATTGATGCCACTTGTTACGAAGTCAGGGTAGTCGGTGCCGCAGTGCTTTTCGCTGGTGTCGGCCCGATCCATCCTGTTCGGTGAATGACGGGTAAGCTGAGACTGTGAGTGCAGAGCAGAAATCCTTCGAAAAGGGGCAAAACGAGACGAGCCGTGCCGGTTCCGCCGTTTCGCCGGCATTTCCTTCACGGGCATCTTCTTCACAGGGGTCTCTTTCACGGGCATCTCCTAAGACAGCCGGCACTGCCTCTACTGGTTCGGACAACGACGCGTCTCCACATGGCTCGCACAACCCGCTGCTTGGCCACGCGACTTCGCATGCCGCGACGATCATCGGTCTGATTGCGATCATCCTGTGGGGCTTCATGGCCGGTCTTGTGCGCCTCGTCTCCGAATCGTTCGGCGCCACGCTTGGCTCGGCGCTCATCTATACCGTCGGCGGCATGTTGCTGCTCATCGTGCGCAGGCCGAAGGCCATCCGTCAGGCACCGCGCAGGTATCTCATCACGGGCGGTGCCTTGTTCATCGCATATGAATCATCGATTTCGCTGTCGATCGGCTTGGCCGCGACGAACGCGCAATCCGTGGAAGTCAGCCTTGTCAATTATCTGTGGCCGACGATGCTGGTATTGATGACCGCCGCCATGTCACGCAAGCGCGGCGCGGTATGGAAGGCGTTGCCGGGCGCGCTCGTCGCGACCGTCGGCGTCGCGATGGCCGTCGGCGGCGAAAACCTCGACGTGCACGAGGCAATTCGCAATATCGCAAGCAATCCGCTGCCGTATGCGCTCGCGCTCGCCGGCGCTTTTATTTGGACGGTTTATGCGACCGTAACTCCGTCGCTGTCCGAAGGCTACGACGGCACGACGGTTTTCTTCTGCTGTGTCGCCGTGGTGCTATGGATCATCCACTTCGCCTCGGGCGATGGCCTGCCGGCTTCGGCGCCCGGCATCGGCGGCTACGTTGCGTTGGTCGCATGCGCTGCTGCGATCGCCGGCGGTTATGGATGCTGGGGATACGGCATGCTGCACGGCAATATGGAAACGCTTGCGATCGGCTCGTACGCGACCCCGATTTTCTCCACGGCGTCCAGCACGCTGCTGCTCGGCGTGGCGTTGGGCATGCCGTTCTGGATTGGCGTCGCGCTGGTGGTAGCCGGCTCGCTTATCAATGTGTGGTTCGCGCGTCGGTCATGAAGCTTCGGTGCGCTTGGATTCGACGCTGCAACGAAGCTTGCGGATTGACTTTCCTGAATTGAGCATCTGAAGGTATGAAAATGCGCCGCGGAACATCGCGGCGCATTCGGAACCTCGGGAATTACACGGGAATCACTTCAATGCGCGGCCGGCGGAACCCAGCTGCTTGCAAGCCTCGACGACGCGTGCCGCCATCGAATCCTCCGCTTCGCGACCCCAGGAACGCGGGTCGTACACCTTCTTGTTGCCGACCTCGCCATCGATTTTCAGCACGCCGTCGTAATTACGGAACATGTGCCCGGCAATCGCACGGGAGAACGCGTACTGCGTGTCCGTGTCGATGTTCATCTTGACGACGCCGTAGCTGACCGCCTCCGCGATGTCGGCCGCGGTCGAACCGGAACCGCCGTGAAACACCAGCGGGAACGGCTTGCCCTCCGGCAGATCCGGCAACGCGCATGTGGCGACATGCTCCGAATCGACGCTGTGCAGGCGTCCGTCATGCGCGGCGTTCCAGACTTCCTCCTGGATGTCGTGCAGCAGACGCGGACGCAACTGCACGATGCCCGGCTTGTATGCGCCATGCACGTTGCCGAACGTGAACGCGGCCATGTAGCGGCCACGCTCGCCCAATCCCAATCGCTCCGCGACGCGCACGCCGTCAGCCGGGGTGGAATACAGTTTTTCGTTGATTTCCGCGGAATGGCCGTCTTCCTCGCCGCCGACCGCGCCGATTTCGATCTCCAACACCGTATGTGCCTTCACCGACTTCTCCAGCAGCTCCTCGGCGATGTCGAGGTTCTCTTCCAACGGCACGGTGGAGCCGTCCCACATGTGCGATTGGAAGGTCGGCTCCTCGCCGCGCTTGACCTGCTCCGCCTCGTGCGCGAGCAGCGGACGCACCCATTCGTCCAGATACTGCTTGGCGCAGTGGTCGGTGTGCAATGCGACGGTGATGTTCGGATATTTCGCGGCCACCTCATGTGCGAATGCGGCGAACGCGAGCGAGCCGACCACGCGATCGTTCACGCGCTGGCCGGAGAAATAGGCCGATCCGCCCACCGATACCTGAATGATGCCGTCGGATTCCGCGTCCGCGAATCCCTGCAATGCGGCATTGAGGGTTTGCGTGCTGGTCACATTGATCGCTGGATAAGCGTACCCCCCACGGCGTGCGGCATCCAGCATTTCGGCATAACGTTCAGGAGTTGCGATAGTCATGTCACCATTATGTCGCGGATATTGCGACAACCGCCTTGCAAGGGCGAATATGTGGTCGGTGATGGTCAGTGATGGTCAGTGCACGGATTGCTCCAGTCGGTGGATGTTTCGGTCGCGTGAGCGGGGCGTGGGCGTCCGATTGTTCCAGTGGCTGGATGATTTGTTTGCGTAGGGTGTCTGCTGGCGTCCGGATTTCGCCAGTGGCTGGCTGATTTGGTCGGATAGAGAGGCCTAAGCGTACTGATTGTTCCATTGGCTGGCTGATTTGGTCGCGTAAGGTGGCGGTTAGCGTATGGATTACTCCAGCCTGTGGATGATTTGGTCGCGTGGCCTATCTGTAGGCGGTTGTTTTCTGCCAGTCGGTGGCTGATTTGG
>ERZ808266.339-NODE-339-length-16922-cov-4.126282_pt1 | contig 16922 bp, 12 predicted proteins | sample MGYA00521278_ERZ808266 | MGnify/ENA primary metagenome ERZ808266 (study PRJEB31516, sample SAMN03275591) | gut metagenome | biome: mammalia-associated habitat; material: feces | host: Papio cynocephalus | place: Kenya | collected 2012-08-02 ... | reverse complement strand
ATAATACGTGTCGTAGCCCTCTTTTTCAAGATGTGTTGCTATCGAGGGCATATTGGCCGTTTTTCTCGGAAACTTCATCAAACTAACGGTAGCTGGCGCGGGATAACCCTGCAACACCGAAACGAGACCACGGTCGGTGCGGAAACTATTGGCGTAGAACTGATTGAAATATATGCCTTCACGCTTCAGCCTGTTTATATTTGGAGTGACACCTCGCATGTTTGTCACCGAGTCGGAGAAGCTTTCCATTATGACGATATACACGTCGGGCTTTTTCACGCAGGGGCGGAGTAGACGCACGATGCTATCCTGTGGTGCCTCATGGTACAATTGGCGGTAGATGTATTGTGCCTTGGCATCGTCCATGAAGCGGTATTGCTTTGAGAAGTTCTCATTGTGTGAAACGCTTTCCATAAAAGACAGAAGTGGGTTCACAGCCGCATGGTTGAGCTCTTGAACTGATGAGAAATAAGCTCTTCCCGAATTCATTGTTGACACCGTGACACCACCACGGATAGGTAAAAACAACAACGTGGTGAGAATAAGCAATGGAACCCATTGCAAGCTACCAGATTTCTGCACGAACACGTCCCCACCCCATTTACGCCAAAGCAGATGGAACGACAAAAGGATGACAGCCACGCAGATGACAAAGACGACAATTCCAAGAAGGGCTTGCCACCAAACCACGCTTGCCATTGCCGATGTGGGTGAAGAGAATATGAAGAACAAGGGGGTTGAGTCGAGGGGGTAGCCCCAATACCCATAAAGGGCAGCATTGGCTACAAAAGAAAGCGACACTACAATGGCTCCTATCAGAGTCCAGCCTCCAACTACCATCATCATCACACGACTGGCTTTCGACAGGTGCAGTTTCTTTATGGGCAATCCACTTACCAACAAGACCAAAGCCGGAATAGCTGTGAGATAGCCCGCCATGGACATATCGAGAGGCAAGCCATGCCACACCACGTCTAAAAGATTGGCAAAACCACCATAGATTAGCAAGAACAGTGGTTTTTGTAGCACAAAGAAAAGTGCCCACAACAAGAAAGTGGACACCAAGAGCATGATTTTTTTTCTCATCTTAGGCAAAGACTTATTCTTTCAGCCTGTCAAACCCATTCCATGGAAATTTCTGCCCGTCTTTGGTAAGCTCGAACCAAGGCTCCTCGTCGCTAAGGGATATGTCTTCATAGTCAAACGGAAGCACTATGGTGTCATGGCCGTCTGGAAGCACCAATCCCATTTTGCCATCCTTCTCTGCTATAACAGGCATGGAAACAAGGTCATCGACATATACAAACGGAGTGCGCAAGAAGTCGTATCTCGGGTGAATAAGTACAGTGCCATCAAAATCCTTGATGCCATACTTGCCATTATCCTCAAACACCTCGTGAAACCTTACGTATTTTTTCTTCATGCGATTCTCGTAGAAGTTCATGGTTTCCTCATCGGCAACCATCTTTATGAAATAGTTGTACGAATCGCAGAAGTTAGCCATGGAGCGGGCTATGAGCATCCTCCAATCGAGATTGGCAATAACCTTTCGGTTGAGGTCTATATATTTAGCCATGACACGCTCGCGCTCTGGGATAGGGAGAGCCTCCACTTGCCGCTCAACCTTTTCAAGCATCGACATTGAGCCGCGTGCCTTGATGTAACGGTGGATTTGCCGTCCCATCTCTCCGGCAAAGAACTTGTCCACTTGCTTAAGCTCTATTTCGTCACGAAATATACCTTCAATCGCCATATCCAACTTGTGTTTAACGGTTTTTTATTGTCTTTTCTGCAAATTTACAAACAATGATTGTAATACCCAAAAAAAACATCATTTTATGTTATCGTCTGAATTGACTTAAAGCATAATGGCGCGACTTCCATTTCCGGAATATCGCGCCATTACCATTAAGGCCGTTGACCATCTGTGGCCACTATCCTTTCATGAGGAGCATACCAATATGGTTATTTATAAGCTTCTATTTCAGACACATGTACATAAGGGTACGAGCTGTAGAATGACATGATCGGGTCTACCCTCAAATACTTAGTCCTCACTGGGCTATACAATTCTGCTATCAATGGCTTTGTGCCGTCTGGTGTTGTCTGCCACTGCACGGTGCCTATGCTTGTCCAGTTCTCACCGTCATTGCTGCTGAACAGCTCATAGCTCTTTGGGGAATAGTTGAGATAGTAACCTGTCCTTGGATAAACTGCCACGGCGCTGACCTCCGTTTCCTCATCAAGGGTGACGCTCCATCCGCCATAACCCACATACGAATATGTTGAGTTAGCCATTGAGCCATCAGTGAGCTTTGCCGTGTCATCTCTCTTATAACCCATGTTTAGAATCTTGGCGATGTTTAGCTTCGTCTTGTCTTCTATCGAGCCAACCGACTTTAGAGCATTATACGAATAAGACACATAAGCGCTAATGCTGTTCAGGTTTGTGCTTATCTTGGCGTCACCCTTCACTTCCTTAATGGCAAATGTCAACTTGCCAGTGTCGCCAGCCGACAAGGACTTGGCAGCGTCGTTGTCCTGAAGTTTGGCCACGATTGGCTCGCTCGACCTCTGGCTACCCTTGGGTATTGTAACCGTGCCTCGCTCCATTACGAACGCGTCAGCAGGAATTGCCTTGAAATCTCCAAGATTCTCTGCCGTCTTTTCCGCGTCAGGGGCAACCGTAACGGTAATGTCCTCTTCTGCAGCGCGCGTCAAGTTCACATAGAACTCCACACTATAGTCTGGCATGTCGTAGCCCACTGGGGTTTGCACGACCTCTGTGCCATCGCTCTGTTGCACCGCGTCGTTTGCGTAGATATATGCCTTTATGCTCTCGTAGTCCTCTTCTTCGGTCGGGAAAAGGCTGTCGCCAAATTCCTTGCTGTCGCTGCAAGCCACGAGAAATGGCATGGTCGCGAGCATCAAGACTGGCAATGTTATGCTTTTGAAAAATGATTTCATTGTCTCTTTGGTTTTTAAAAAGTTGTTATTTACCGTCGATGCGCACGTTTGGCGTCCATGTGGGTTCGCCGTTTGTCGTCTTGCAGATATTGCCATGGCCAGTAGCGTCGGTGAACTCGTCGCCCTTGCCCTCGTCCATCTTCCAATATGCCTCAAGGCCGTCGGAATGTGGGTCAAGCACATACATATTGTTGGAAATCTCCGCCTGAGAACGAGCCTTGGTCCAGAAGCGAAGCTCCGAGTACATGGCATCGGCTAAGAAATAAGATCCTGAGCTTGCGATGCTCATGTTGTCCACGCCGACGATTTTCCCGCCGAGGTCCATGGAGTTGTCAAGCACGCCATTCACATAAAGGTATAGCTTGGTGCCCGTACACACGAAAGCCAGGTGATACCATGTGTTCTGGTTGAACAGCATGTTGGAGTTCATCTGCGAGCCTTGCGTCTTTATCTGCAAACGGTTGCCCTCGATAGGTGCGTCGCCGAAGCGGATGTAAATCTCACCGTCGTGACCGTCATTGCCCGAAGCCGCGAATATAGCTTGGTTGTTGCCTTGTCCGACAGCCGTCATGAGGACAGACATGTTGATGTTCATCTCCACTGTCCATTCCTTCAAGTCGTACGACTGGCGCAACTGCATCTTTGCGTAATTGCTGCTGTTGAGTGTCGGCACGGCCTGGTATATTACCTGGTCGAGCACGTAGATTATCGAGCCACCAGAGGCGAGCACGTCAGTCCCGTCATTGCTTGTTATCTTCAACGGAATGGCGTATTTCTTTCCGCTTGCTTTCAGCTCTGCCGAGAACGGCTTAACCGTGAGGTTCACTGGGCTTGAAGAAGCGTTGCCCTCGCTGACAGTTGCCTTGTTGTCTGAAAGCGTGTATTGGTCAGCCGGCAGCACCTCGTAGGTGGTGGAGTTGAGCTTGTTGTATTGCGCGAGCGCGGCCTCGTCCACCGATATGCTGAACGTATGATCCTTTGTGGCTGGCGACGACATGCTCACGTTCAGTTCCGTAGACACCGCGTCAGTGCCTACGGTTATCTTCTTTGCCGTGTTGCCGTTTGTGTTGGTTTGGGCTATGTATGCCTGGTTTTCAAGCACGTCATATTTTGCGTCGTCGCATGACACGAGCAGCATGGCGCATGCCGCAGTGCATCCCAACAACAATTTTGATATATTCATCTTCATGGTGTTTTAATGTTTTTTGTTGAGTTGTAGACATCGTTACTTTACAGATGGGTTTTGTATCTGTATTGACTGGCGCAACCAGGGGTATGTTACCGACTTGCCCGATACCGAATACTCATACTCCATGTGGTACGAGCCGCATCCGCCTTTTTGCACGGTCTTGCCGTCAATGATTGGTTTCCACTCTGCCATGCCTATAAGACTTGGCACCTTGCGCCCGTCGCGCGTGGTGTGAGTCACACCGCCAGCCTTGGCATAGTTCTCGAAGTTTTCGGTCACGATGTACTTCTTTGCCACTTCCTCGGCAGTGAGCTTATCGTCGTCGTTCTCGGCACGTGCGAAGTTGTTGACAGTCGAGTTCAAGCGGCTGTCAAGGTCGGCGTAAGAGCCACAGCTATATGCCTGCACTATGAAGTAGTCGAAATAGCGTCCGTAGTTGCTGTTCACGCTTTGTGGCTCGCCATCTATTACGAACAAGCGACCCGTGCCCGACTTGGGTCCTATGCGCTTCGACATCTCGTCTATGAATATGGCCTCGGCCTCGGCCTGCCCGGCTATGTTTCCTGGAGATCCGTAGTGGGGCTCGTAGTCCCAGTCGAAACCGTCATAGCCATACTTGTCTATGGAGTCGCACAGGGCGTTGGCATACTTGCGTATTGCCTTTTCCTTGGCGGCAGCCACTTCCTCGGCAGAAGCGTCGGCAGCTGTCTTGTATCCCCAAAAGTCGGCTGGGTCTTCGCCAGCTGGCGTGAGCTGTGTGCCTATGTTGTCCACGATGAAGCACAATAGGGCGCGGGTGCCTTTCACTTCTTGCACTTGCTTCAAGTCGGCCTTGCGCTCCGCGGAGAGGTTGAAGGCGTTACCCCATATCGACACGAAGTCAACAGAGTCTGGCAGACCTTGCAACGTGTTCTCAAGCGAGAGACCGGCTCCGACCCAGTTGCCGAACCATCCGAAAGCCACCTCATGGTCGCTTTTCTTGTATTCGCGCAACTGTTTGTAGTAAGCCTCCGACTTGTTGGTATGTGTCAGGTCGGTAGGGTTCTTTATCTCGGTGTCTGTCCAATCACCACACGAGGCTATGAAGCCAAGCATCGTGACAAGGGCAAACATGTATATGAACGTCTTTTTCATTATTGTCAATTATTTTAATGAGGTTTGGTTTCTTTTACTTTTTTTGCCACCACATCTTTGTCTCATAGTTGTCGGCTCCGCCGTTGAGCTGCAAGGCCTTGCTATAGTTGGCTGCGTTGTTTATCGACTCTCCACTTGGGTAAGGCACGCGGTTCGCCACCTGATAGGCTGAACCGTTGGACTGTGCCACGTCAAACACCTTAGGATAACCTGTGCGGCGTATCTCACACCAAGCCTCATGGCCGTTCGGGAAGAGTGCTATCCACTTCTGCGTGATCAGGCGCTCGAGTTTCTTTTCGGCTGACGCGTTGTCGTCCCACTTGATTGTTATGTCGCTGACATGGCTCATTGAGCGTCCGTATCCGCCATCGGCATCTTGATAGTCGGCCTGGATGCTTGTGTCGTCGGCCAAGTAAGAGTCGGCGCTGCCAGCCCCCCATTGCTCAAACGACAGGCGCACGCCCTCGTCATACAGTTCCTCTGCTGTGCCGCCCATGCCGCTCCAGCCTGCCAGGGCACCCTCGGCTCGGCAGAAAGCCATCTCGGAGGCGGTCATCCACACGCCCTTGTCGGTTTGTGACACATTGGCAGCTGAGTAGAGTTGATCGGCCGTGGCCTTGTTGCCAATGGCGGCTCCCGCCAAGCAACCTATTACCTTGCGCGAGCCCTCGGTGGCTGTGGCCTTGAAGTATTTGAGGACGCGTGGGTCGTTGTATCCGTTCATGTAAGTGTCGATATCGGCGCAAGCACGTGAGTCGCCCCACTCTACCGATGTCTTGTACAGGCCGTTGGGGGTGTATGTGATGGCCAGGTTGTCGTCGTTGCTTGTCATCACGCCAGCGGCCACGGCCTCTTCGCCACATTGCTTTGCGAAAGCTGGGTCTGCGAAACGCATGCGTATGGCCATGCGCAGCTTCAGGGAGTTGGCAAACTTGAGCCACTTGGCGAACTTGCCATTGTAGCAGTTGTCGTAGTCGGCGTTGACGGTAAGGTCAGGGTTGGCGGCAACCATTGGCTGCAGCACGGCGATGGCCTTGTTCAGGTCAGCGATGAGTGCCTTGTATATTTCCTCTTGCGAACTGTATTCCTGCGAGTCGTCGGTGAGCCCGGCTGGGAACGCGCCGTAAACGTCGGTGAAATACTGGAAGCACTGGGCGCGCAATATCAAGGCCCAAGCATAGTTTATGCCCTCGCCACCGGTGAGTTTCTCAACCTCCTGAAAAGCCGACACCACCTTGGGTCGCATGTCATTGAACGGGTAGCCCGCCCAACCGTTGGGCGCGTTGAAGCACGCGAAGTTGGAGCCATTCCATCCGTTGTTGGCGTATGTCATGAAGCGTCCTAAGTAGTTGCCGATGAGGTCGTAGTTCATCTGGTACGAGTTTTCTTGCTCTGGGAATGCCTGGTTCTGCAGTTGCACCAGGAAGGAGCCGCTGGCGAAGTTGTCGCGGTTGAGCTGCTCGCCGTCAATCTTGTTGCCAGGACGATTGACATTCTCGAACCCGTCGGTGCACGATGTCATCGCGCCTACACCCAACAGACACGACGCTCCGATAAGGAGCATGCCAGATATATTGGATAATTTGGTTTTCATAATGAATATATATAATAATGTGTGTTATGAATGAGAGGAAAAAGTGTGGTTTAGAAGTTCACCTTCACGCTGAAGCCCAACGAGCGCAGGCTTGGCTGCATGAAATAGTCGAGGCCTTGGTAGTAGGTGCCAGTCGACGCGGTAGACTCTGGGTCGAATGGAGCCTTGTTGTAAATCATGAAGAGGTTGCTGGCGGTGAGTCCTAACGTCACGCCAAGTTTGCCCACCAATGAGCGTGGCAAGGTGTAGCTGACGTGGGCTTCCTGCAAGCGCACGTTGGTGCCGCTGTACATATACTCCGACCATATCGGGTTGGTGCCGCCAACGACCGAATAGTAGTTTTCAGCCGTCATGGTGCCAAGGTTGACTGGTACGCCGCCGTTGTCGCGTGCCACAGCCGATGCCTTCGACACGCCGTAGCTGTCGAGCATGGCCTGCGTCTGCGACAATACGATACCACCCAGGCGCGCCGTGATGAGGAAGCCAAGGTTGATGCCCTTCCACGAGAACTCGTTGGAGAGCCCGATGTTTGCCTTTGGCAGCACTGAGCCGAGGAAACGCGGGTTGCCGCTTACGGTTTGCTTCACAGGCTTGCCGTCCTGGATGAGGATGTTGCCCTCTGCGTCGCGAGCGAAGTCGACGTATGAGTAGAGGTCGCCCATCGTGCCACCCTCGCGCAAGATGGTGGAGAGACCCTCAAGGCCGCCCTTTGATATGAGGTTCTTGCTGTCGTCAACGTCGCTGCCGAAGAGCTTGATGATCTTGTTCTGGTTAGCCGAGAACGTGAATGTCGGGTTCCACGTGAAGTCGCCCCATGTCTTATTGTAGCCGATAGAGAGCTCTATGCCTCGGTTGCGGATGTTACCCGTCTGCACGTATGCCTCGGTGTATCCGTCTACCTGGTAAGGAGCCGTAACGAGTTGTTTTTTTGTGTTCGACTGGTAAAGTGTCAAGTCGAACGTAAGGGCGTTGTTGAAGAAGCGCGCCGTGATACCTGCCTCCCAAGAGTTAGTGCGCTCGGGGAAGAACTCGTCCGGGAACTTGTATGTGACGGTGGTGTACTTGCCCGATGTCGGGTCATACTCATAGCGTGCCCCGGACGAGAGGTTGGTAGGAATGGCCGTACCCACCGACGCCCACGAGCCGCGCACCTTGAGATAGTTGATCCACTCTGGCATCTTGGCCATCTGCGAGATGACAGCCGACAAACCTACCGATGGGTAGAAGAACGACTCGTGAGATGTCCCGGCGAGCGCGGAATCCCAGTCGTTGCGTCCAGTGATGGTGAGGTAGAGCATTGAGCGCCAGCCCAACTCCACGTTGGCGAACATCGAGTTGATGTTGTGGCGGGTTTCGGCATAGATAGGGCGGTTGTCGTTTGTGACCTGGCTGTAATCAATGGCGTTTGGCGTGAAAATGTTTGACGGGGCCTTAAGTCCGCCTTGGTAGCCCTGCTGGCGATAATGTGTGCGAGAAAGTGACGCGCCCACGTTGGCGCCGATTGAATAGTCGCCCAAGGTCTTGTTGACATTGAGCATGAGGTCTCCATACAGGTTGCGGTCGAAGGCGTTGTCATAGGCATAGAAACCGTAGTCGGAGTGCGCGAAGTAGTATGTTGACGCATAGCGCTTGTCCTGGGCGAACGTGTTAGAGTCATCCCAACGCATGCGGCCAGTGACGTCGAGCCAATCGAAAATCTTGTATTTCGCGCTTCCGCTCACCATGTAGCGGTTGCGGCTGTTGGTACGGTTCATGCGCTTGGCCACCCAGTAAGGGTTTTGCATGTTGAGGTCGTTGCCGAAGTTCCAATTCTGCACGTATATGCCGCGTGAGGCGTCCCATACCTCAAACGTGCGCACGGCATCGAAGCTCTCGCCGCGTGGGAAAAGATACAAGCCCACAAGAGGGTTGAAATACTGCCCCTGCGCCATGAGGTTCTTGTCGCTTTCCTTAATGTAGTTGAAGGAGAAGTCGAGCGTCAACTTGTCCTTGAGCATCGACGTGGTGTTGCGGAACGTCACGTTGTAGCGATCATAATCGCTGTTGGGGATTATGCCGGCGGCGTTGGTCGTTCCAAGCGAGATGTAGGTTTGGTTCTTGTCGTTGCCTGCCGTCACCGCCACGTTGTTTTGTATGTTGGAGCCCGTGTTGAAGAAGTCCATCGGGTCATAAGCTCCGTATGGCGACTCCGTCTTCTCGCCCCACGACTTCACCTCGCCGGGACGGTTGATGTAGGAGTTTTGAAACTCAGGGCTGACGAACGGACGCGAGAATTGCGAGCTGTGCGAGATTTGCACGCTCACCTTCCCTTCCTTGCCTCGCTTGGTGGTTATCATTATCACGCCTTGCGCAGCGGCGGAACCGTAGAGGGCAGCCGCGGCAGGGCCTGAGAGAACGCTAATCGACTCTATGTCCTCAGGGTTGAGGTCGCTTATGCCCTCACCGCCTGGCTGTGTGGAATAGATAGAGCCTGTCTCGCCTGAGTTGCGGTTGCTGATAGGCACACCGTCGATGACGTAAAGGGCTTGGTTTGATTGTCCTATCGACTTGGGGCCACGCATCACCACGCGTGTCGCTCCGCCCAAACCGGCAGAAGAGGCGTTGATGTTGACACCTGCCACCTTGCCGGAGAGTGAGTTCATGAAGTTGGCGTTCTTCACCTCGTTGATGTTCTCGCCGCCCAATTTTTGCACATTATACGACAGGGCTTTCTCCGAGCGCTTGATGCCAAGGGCTGTGACAACCACGTCGCCCAGTGTCTGCGCGTCTTCCTCCATCGTGAAATTCATGGTCGCCTTGGCCTTTGCCTTTAAGGTGGCATAACCCATATAGGTGAGTTCGAGCTCCTGGCCAGGGGTGGCCTTAAGCTGAAAGTTGCCGTCAAGGTCGGTCACGGCCACCTCATTGGTGCCTACGACCTTTACGGTGACACCGATCATGGGATCACCGTTCTTGTCTACTACCGTTCCCTTCACTGTGCCTTTCGCGTCTTGAGCAACGCTGTTCGTGCCAAAGCGTGGCGACGACTTGGGCATGGACGTGTTATTGCCCGAAGCGTAACCTGCCATAGACACGGAAGCGAGCAACGACAATACGACGACATTGCGTCGAGCAGTCATTTTCTCCCTGATTTGGTTTAGATTGGTTTTCATAAAGTTACTATAAATGTTGTGTTTGTTTACCATTTTACATCAAGACCAAACAATATTGGCATAATGTCAGACATATGCCATGATTTGGTGACCATAATGCTTTTATCGATTGTTTCGTTTTTGTTTTTATTGTTGCAAATATACAAATTCATAGGGGATGCAGCATAATCGCCCCCCCCCGAATTTAATATATTTTAACAAAGCGCGATTTTCACAGCAACACCATGTAAATTTTAATATAATCGTCTGAAAATGAGAAAGTTGATCTTAATATAGCTGTGCTAATAATATCTTGTTAAGTGACTGACTATCAGCAGTTCTACGATATAGTATGCCGCAATTTCTTTGACATTACTTGTAATAAATAGGGTGTGGCTTTTGCCACACCCTATTTATTGTACAGAGCCTAACCTCTTAGTTGTATATTTAGTGGAAGAAAGATGCCGCCCTTCCAGGCGTCAACATTTCCCACAACGATGCCACCGTCCATCCAGGAGCGAAGATGTCGTTATAGAAACCTTTTCCGTTCCTGCCATAATCCCAATTTGTGTGTTGCACCACTTCGGGATAATATCCTTCTTTCGCTACGCCGCAAAGATGGCCTTTATAAGGAAGAAGTTGGAGGAGAGAACTACGGATGACGTTTCCGAAGCTTTCAAACCTTTTGTCTTTGTACACTTGAGACAAATAAGTCAACACATCCGTGAAATCAAAAACATACACATCAATGTGATTGTTTTCCACAGACACATTGCCCCATCCCCTCGTTTTCAATCCGATATCGCCCAGCATCTCTCCTGAGGCAAAAGGCACGTCCCAGGTATAGTACCAAGACAAGGCAAAATAGGCAGCCTTGCGCATGAGCTGTTGATAATGCACCCGTTCCTTTCCCGTGCTGGCCAAAGCCATATAATATGCAGCGGTAGAAGCATAGATGGAAGCTTCCTTATCCTCGCAATTAGCATCAAGAGTAGAAGAGAAATAGTCGGACTGGGAAATGATGTTTCGCTCAATATAAACCATAGACTTACGAGCAGCATCACGCAGGCTTTTCTGCTGGAAATAATGGAATCCCATAATCAAAGGCAGGGTGACGCACGAGGTGCTTCCTCCCGAGGCATCCGCAACGGTCAAATCATCATGGAACTTGCGTGGAAAACTGCCGTCTTTTTGTTGAAGACGAAGCAATTGTTTCAGCAGAGTATTCACTTTTTTCTCCCATTCTGGATGATTTCTTCCTTTGCTCCGCTCATAGTCCAAATAATAAAGCAGCGCATAGAGCCCTTCCGACTGTCGGCGAATGGTCAATGGCCCCTTCTCTTCCGGATTGTCCACATTCACCCATTCCCTTAACCATCCATTCGCGGTGAATCCGTGGGTATAGTACGAAAGGAAGACGCGACGGGCTTTCTCCGTCAGATCCTGGTCTCCGCTTGCCTCACCGTATTCAAGGGCATTCAATGCATTCAGCAAGGTACGCCCAACGAATCCCACCTCCGCTATCGGCATGTGCTTACAATCGTCAACTCTCATGCTCGGGCTGGCAAAGTAACACAAATCCTTGTTCTCCACATAGCTGTCTTTAAAATATTGGCTCAGTATTTTTTTTACGACTGGGGTTGAAGGCGTGGAGAATATAGGCTGAGGGCTTTGGGTGTCATAGCAATAATTCCACATTTTACTTATACAATCTGCATAGTCCTTAGCTGTAGTTTCATGCAGTTCCCAGGAGAGGCTCAATGTCTGCCCCTTCTTGATGTATTGGAATGCTTGTACAGGAGAAGCCAATGTCAATTTACGTATGTATGACTTAGGCGTTTCCTGGTAAGGGAATCCAAAACTCAGCACCGCGGTATCAGCTTGATTCTCGAATCCGGTGTATCCTATCGTCGTTGTACCACTTATCAAAGTCGCCTGTCCATCTTGTACGGTCAAAGCGTCTGCCCCTTCATTTTCTTTGTGAGTTCTAAGTACAGAAAGCACCTTTCCATCCTGCTTGTTATATATAGCTGTCAATGGCGTACTGAGCCGATCTTCCCTCACCGTCCAACTGTCAGAAGTGTGGTATGAAGGTGCTTCTTTTGGAGAGCGTGCATTTTGGCGATACCAAAAACCTGGCAGATAGAACAAGCAATCTTTATGTGGATAGCCAGTATTGACCCATTGACCAAAATGGAAATAAACATCACTTGTCGCCTTTAGCATAACAGTGATTTTCCATGTGTCGTTCACTTGCTCCACTTTTTCCTTGATAACAAGCGGCAGCGATTGTTTGGATTCCCATGTAAATTCTCCAGTATGTAATGGCTGCATACGTAGCGTGTCCATTTGGACTGGATTTCCTGGTGTCTTGTATCTCAGTAAGCCTCTTACATTCAGCGGTGTATAGCTGAAAGCTGAAACTGTAATGCTTACGGCAAGGCAGCTTGTAAAAATAATGTTTTTTTTCATGTCATATCAATACTCTGTTAATTCTTATGTAATCGTCTGAAAATGAGAGAACTAATTAATGTAATATAAACTAATAGAATCTTATTTAGTGGCTGATTATCAGCCAGCTTAAGCGACGTTTATCTCACCCTCTTGCTTTTACCGCTCCATTTCTCAACGGTCAGTTTTATCACTTCCGTACGCGGGAAGGAACGCTCTGCGTACTTGCGTCCTATCTCAGCATATTCAGAAGAGTACTTGTCGAGAATGAGATGCAGTGCCTTGCGCCGCTCTTCCTCTGACAGGCCAGTCGCAGCCACGCAATCAAGGACAATGCTTTGGTAGGCGGTCGTGAACTTTTCCGGTATGACGCGCGTCGCCCCCACTACGCAAAACGACACACGCGCGTTTTCCGCCAGGCACCGCAACTTGCGCCCCTCTTTGGCGCAATGCGCATACACGGCCTCATCGCCATCCCACACATAACTGACTGGCACGCCGTAGGCCACCATCTCACCACTTGTGCAATCAACCATCGACAGCACGCCATACTCTCCATGCCGTAGCAACTCGCGAGCCTCGTCTTCTTGAAAGAGGCGATCCTGACGACGGACATCATCATTGTCGTATTTCATGTTCCTGTTTTAGCTATATAAAATCTTTAGAATCAGAGCGTTAGTCTTTTCAGCGTAAAGCCATCGCGATTCAAGCGTAAAGCCATCGCGATTCAAGCGTAAAGCCGACGCGATTCAAGCGTAAAGCCGACGCGATTCAAGTGGTAACGCGATGACTCTATCTGCAAAGATAATAATAGTTGTAAAGAACACGTCTTTTTTCTGCATAAAATCGCAAAAAAAAATCCACAATCACCGATGACAACATGACAAGCGCTTACAACAGTCACAAGAACTCGTGAGGTTTCGCCACCATTCATAGGAAAACCATATGACGAAATCCAACAGGAAAGGCTCTGTTTTGATAAATTAATCGTAACTTTGCAGAAAATTAGCTAATTAAAAATATGTTTGAGAATTTAACCGATCGCCTTGAACGCTCGTTCAAGATACTTAAGGGTGAGGGAAAGATAACCGAGCTCAATGTCGCCGCTACGCTGAAAGACGTGCGCCGCGCGCTCCTCGATGCCGATGTCAACTACAAGGTAGCAAAAGAATTTACCGACACGGTGAAGGACAAGGCCCTTGGCATGAACGTGCTAACCGCCATCAAGCCAGGACAGCTCATGGTGAAGATCGTACACGACGAACTGGCGAAGCTCATGGGCGGTGAGGCCGCGGAGCTTAACCTTTCCGGCAAGCCGGCCATAGTGCTGATGTCGGGTCTTCAAGGTTCCGGTAAGACGACATTCAGCGGCAAGCTCGCCAACATGCTCAAGAACAAGCAACGCAAGAACCCATTGCTCGTGGCTTGCGACGTGTATCGTCCTGCCGCCATCGACCAGTTGAAGGTCGTGGGCGAGAGCATTGGCGTGCCAGTGTATAGCGAGCCAGACAACAAGAACGTGAACGAGATCGCCGACCATGCCATCCAGGAGGCCAAGGCAAAGGGACACGACGTGGTGATAATAGACACCGCCGGTCGATTGGCTGTCGATGAGCAGATGATGAACGAGATTTCATCGCTCAAGGAGCACGTGCACCCAGACGAGACCCTCTTCGTGGTCGACTCCATGACCGGTCAGGATGCCGTGAACACGGCAAAGGAGTTCAACGACCGTCTCGACTTCGACGGCGTGGTGCTCACCAAGCTCGACGGCGACACACGTGGCGGCGCGGCCCTGTCTATCAGGACCGTAGTGACCAAGCCAATCAAGTTTATCGGTACCGGCGAGAAGATGGAAGCCATCGACGTGTTCCATCCTGAGCGCATGGCCGACCGCATACTTGGCATGGGCGACGTGGTGTCTCTCGTGGAGCGCGCCCAGGAGCAGTTTGACGAGGAAGAGGCCAAGCGACTGCAAAAGAAGATACAGAAAAACAAGTTCGACTTCAACGACTTCCTCAAGCAGATAGAGCAAATCAAGAAGATGGGCAACATCAAGGACTTGGCATCTATGATACCGGGCGTGGGCAAGGCCATAAAGGATATTGACATCGACAACAACGCCTTCAACGGCATAGAGGCCATAATACGCTCGATGACGCCAAAGGAGCGCACCAACCCTGAGATACTCAACCAAAGCCGCAAGCTGCGCATAGCCAAAGGTTCTGGCACGAGCATACAGGAGGTGAACCGCCTCGTGAAGCAGTTTGACCAGACCCGCAAGATGATGAAGATGGTCACAGGAAGTGGCATGAAGCAGATGATGCGCAACATGCCGAAGATGCAGCAACCTAAATAGGACATGAGCTACCAGTTGATAGACGGCAAGGCTACCGCCGCTGCCATAAAGGAGCAGATAGCACAGGAGGTGCAGGGCATCGTGGCCGAAGGAGGCAGACGGCCTCACCTGGTGGCGGTGCTCGTGGGCCACGACGGTGGCTCTGAGACCTACGTGAAAAACAAGGTCATAGCCTGTGAGCAATGCGGCTTCAGGTCGACACTCATAAGATACGAGGACGACGTGACGGAGGAAGAGTTGCTGGCTTGCGTGAACAGGCTCAACAACGACGAAACCGTAGACGGCTTCATAGTGCAGTTGCCTTTGCCAAAGCACATTGACGAGCAGAGGGTGACAATGGCAATCGACTACAAGAAAGACGTGGACGGTTTCCACCCAATCAACGTGGGCAGAATGGCGATAGGCTTGCCGTGCTTCATCTCGGCCACGCCGCTCGGCATACTTACCCTGCTGCGCCATTACAACATTGAGACATCAGGGAAGAAATGCGTCGTGCTCGGCAGAAGCAACATCGTGGGCAAGCCAATGGCGCAACTGATGATGCAGAAACAATATGGCGACTCCACCGTCACGGTGTGCCATTCCCACTCCAAGACATTGAAGCAAGAGTGCCGCGAGGCCGACATTATCATTGCTGCCATAGGCCATCCAGACTTCGTCACGGCAGACATGGTGAAAGAAGGAGCCGTGATCATCGACGTGGGCACCACGAGAGTCGAGGATGCTACACGCAAGAGCGGATGGAGACTCAATGGCGACGTGAAGTTCGACGAGGTTGCGCCAAAGTGTTCATTCATCACACCCGTGCCTGGGGGTGTCGGCCCAATGACCATTTGCTCGTTGATGAAGAACACGCTCGCCGCCGCAAGGCATGAGTTCTACAAGTAAGACATCCACGCCCGTCTGATGGCTGGCCAATAAATAACAATGGCCGTCATAACCCCACTTAGCTTCTGAAGTTTGGTTATGACGGCCATTGTTATGTAATGCCGTTTTGTGGTGTGTCGACGTGCTTATAGATGGTTGGTTACCTCTTTGCCCATTTGCATCACGTAAGTGAGATTTATGTCGTCGTCGAACATCATGATGTCAGCGTCTTTGCCTTCCTCGATAGTCCCCTTGCGATCAAGCACCCCCATGATTCTCGCTGGGGTCTCGCTTGCCATGCGGCAGGCATCGGCCATTGGGATGTCAGCCTCTTTCACGCAAGTGCGTATGAGAGTGTCCATCGTGGCTATGGAGCCGGCGAGAGCCGAATGGTCAGACACCTTGCAAACACCGTCTTCGAGGATCACGCGTGGCTCAGGAGTCACCTTGCCGTCGCTCGCGGCGTAAGCCAGCGAGGCGGTGACGAGGGCTGTCTTCTCCACGCCCTTCACCTTGTATGCCACTCGCAGCATCACTGGAGGCAAGTGTTTGCCGTCGGCAATCACTTCCACGGTCATGCCCTGAAGGGCATAGACGCTTTCCACGGTGCCTGGAACCTTGAATTCGCGTTCCTTGTAGACCACAGGCATGGCATTGTAGAGATGCGTGGCGTGGGTCATGCCGGCATTGTAGCCCGCTTCCACGTCGTGGTATGTGGCATGGGTGCATGACAGGGCTGAGAGAACGCCATGCTTATGGCATGCGGTGATAAACTCTACCGATCCAGGAAGCTCAGGGGCCTCGTCCCAACGCTTGATGCATGGATACTTGTCGAGCAGAGGCTCGTATTCTTCGGGCACGGGTGCCTTGATCCACTCTGGATTCTGGGCTACGGCCTGCTTTGGATTCAAGTATGGACCCTCGATATGCAGACCGAGAACAGGACTGTCTTCCTCGCCCATGAGCTTTTCGCAAGTCTCACATGCCTTTTCTATCATTGGCACGGTCGATGACGACAAGGTGGGGTATATGGCCGTGGTGCCATGCTTAAGGTGTGCATCGACCGCGGCGCGGAAAGCCTCCTCCGTGCCTTCCATGAAGTCGTGGCCACCACCGCCATGGGTGTTTATGTCTATGCCGCCAGGCACTACATAGCATCCTTTGGCATCGATTATTTCCGCATCTACGACGTGCAAGTCAATGTTTGACACGACTTTTATCTTCTTGCCG